>Ga0080004_1100801_pt1 | contig 39984 bp, 41 predicted proteins | sample WasSprMetagenome_FD_69207 | JGI IMG/M metagenome (GOLD analysis project Ga0080004, IMG submission 69207) | Sulfidic aquatic microbial communities from Washburn Spring, Yellowstone National Park, USA - WS (SPADES assembly) (version 2) | ecosystem: Environmental > Aquatic > Thermal springs > Hot...
CAGGCAGAGAAAGAGCAGGAAGCTCAGGCTCCTCTACGATAAGAGAAGGAGGTTTCTGAGGCATGCGTTGAACAGCATGGTTAGAAAGATAGTGGAGGAGCTGAAAGAGAGGGGAGTGAGAAAGGTTGTTGTTGGCTACCCAAAAGGAGTTGCCAGAAATCACGGTAATAAGCCTACGGTGAATTTTTGGAATTATGGTTACACAATCAGGCGCTTTAAGGAGATTGGTGAGGAGTTGGGAATTGGGGTGATCGACGTTGCAGAACCGAATACATCAAAGGACTGCTCCCTATGCGGGGATGCCCATAAAAATGGGCGAATCAGGCGTGGTCTCTATAGGTGTCCCCGCATGGGAAAAGCCATGAACGCGGACCTAAATGGGGCAGTAAACATCCTGCATATCCCCGAGTCCCTGGGATCCAGGAGCAGGGGGCAACTCCCGGGGAAGGATAGGGGTAACGGGCTGAAGACCCAGCCCGTGGTCTACCGCTGGACGAATGGAGCGGGGTGGGTGCAAACACCTACCAGCTATGAAGTGATGAAGATGAAGGCGGTAAACCGCAAACCCGTGATCCGCCCTAAGGGAACCCTCGCCATTCAGGGCGGGGAGGAGGTCAGATCTTTTGGAGAAAGATTTTTAACCTTTCAGAGAAGTGTAATACCGCCCGTCAGCCATGCGTCCCATGATAGGAAGATGATTGGGAAACCACACGACGGGCTACATCCGTGAAAATATGGAGACTCTGGAAGACATCAGGAGGGAAATTTTAAATTGCAAGAAATGCCCTCTGCATCTAACAAAGACGAATTATGTCCCCGGAACCGGCACCGGCAGTTCTGGAATCGTTTTCGTTGGGGAAGCACCTGGCAGGGAAGAAGACCTAAAGGGAGAGCCTTTCGTGGGAAGTGCCGGAAAGCTTCTCACCGAACTTATGGCCTCTGTAGGGCTAACCAGAGATGAGGTGTTTATATGCAACGTTTTGAAGTGCAGACCGCCAAATAACAGAGATCCCCTGCCCGAAGAAGTTGAAGTATGCGGGGGTTATCTAGTACGGCAGCTCAACGTAATAAAACCGGATCTCGTTGTCTGCCTAGGCAGACATTCTGCGAGCTTCATATTTGATTTCTTCGGATTGCAATTCAGCTCGATTACGAAGTTAAGCGGTAAGGTTTTTGAAGCTGAGAAGTGGGATAAAAAAGTCAAAATTCTGCCTTTATACCATCCCGCAGCAGTTCTCTACAGACCCCAGCTTCGAGGAGAATACGAAGCGCATTTCAGGCTAGTCGGAGAACTTTGTGGAAAGACCAAGAAACAAAAAACACTTCTGGACTTCTGAGCTATCTCTTAGCAATTCGAACGAAATTTTCCAAAATCTTTAAACCCGTATCACCACTTTTCTCTGGGTGAAACTGAACGCCGAAACAATTCCCAGACTCTATCGCAGATGCAAATTTTATCCCGTAGTCAGTCTCCGCCACTATGAACTTCTCGTCAGTTTTAACGTAGTATGAGTGAACGAAGTAAAACATGCTCCCATCCTCAACTCCGTCAAATAGATCTGACTCCCTCCTAATTCTAAGCTCATTCCATCCCATGTGTGGGATTTTACCCACAAATTTCGGGAATCTAATGACTTCACCAGGAATGTAGTTCAATCCCTCATGAACACCGTTTTCAAAACTTCTCGTGGCAAAAAGCTGCATACCCAAACATATGCCCAGCTTTGGTACATCAGGAAACTCGTATTCCTTACTCCTCAATTTATCTATGGCCGACTTAAATGCCCCAACCCCAGGAAAAACTATGCCAGACGCTTTCTTTATTTGATCTGGATCCAAAGTTATTACCGTCTCAGCTCCAACTTTACTAAGTGCATTGTAGACGCTCCTAAGATTTCCAACACCATAGTTTATGATCGCAATCATTGAATTCCGTCCTTCCCAGACTTTAAAACGTTATTCCAGCCATACAAAAATTAACAAGAATTTATAAAAAAGTTTGTCTTCTAATGGCAGCTTTATAGCTGAATTCTGCCAGCCTCATCATAAAGCACGGTGCAAACTTGCGTACCCGCTTATAAGTGTACGTCATCCCTTCTGGAAACTTTGACTGCATCCTTTGGATTTAATAGCCCTTTGTTCCTAACAGGTTGCCAAATAGTATCTCAAGAGTCAATTACTCTAAAACTGCTGGCTTAGGCTCAAGTTCCGAAGTTAACAGTCCTGAGAAATTATAAAAATGGGTGCCCAGAAAACCCAGAGCTAAAGCTCTGGGATGAATGGAAAGGTCTTGGGGACGTTCCTTGCAGAAGGAAGTCCATGAATATAGTCCATGCCTTAACGAGAGGCATGGGATGGGAGCTTGGCTTTTGAACCGGCAGATGAGGGGAAGGGCGTAAAGCATCCCTTAACGCCGGAAGCTCCCGACTTTAGTCGTGGAGTAGCTCACTTCAAAACAGGTCTCGACAAATTTATATTTCTTGGATCATTTCAGCTGGGATATGAGAATCGTAATGAAATTCGGAGGTGTGAGTGTAAAAGACGGAAATAGTATCCTCCATTGCGCTAATCTCATCAAGAAATTTTCGGAAGAAAACGAAATAGTCGTAGTCGTCTCTGCGATGTCAGGTGTAACGGACTCGCTTCTATCTGCGGCTGCGAAGTGTAGTAGCGGAGCAAGCGCCGGCTATGTTAAGCTATTCGTCGCAGAAATGATGAAAAGACATTACGAGGCTGTGGAAAAGGCTGTGCTAAGCGATGATATTAAGGTTAGGGTGATTCAGGCTCTCGAGAGGTTATTTGACGAGCTCGAGAAGGTTCTGCTTGGTATTAGCTACCTCGGAGAACTTACAAAGAGGAGCGAGGACTACATAGTCTCGTTCGGAGAAAGGCTCGTAGCCCCGATACTGTCCGCCTCGCTTTTGTCTCTAGGCGTGGATTCGGTCGCGATGACCGGAGGGGATGCAGGGATTATAACAGACAAGAACTACGGAAGAGCAAAGCCTTTGCCTGGTGTTTACGATTTGATAAAAACAAGGCTAGAACCCCTTTTGAGAATAAAGAAGACAGTACCCGTTGTGACAGGATTCATAGGGGCAACAGAAGATGGTACGATAACGACACTCGGCAGAGGGGGAAGTGACTATACCGCAACGATTCTTGCATCGGCGTTGAATGCCGACGAAGTTTGGCTCTGGAAGGAAGTTGACGGCATAATGACTTGCGATCCGAAGTTCGTGCCAGAAGCGAAGTTCATCCCCGAAATATCATATCAGGAGGCAATGGAACTATCCCACTTCGGTGCGAAGATACTTCACCCACTAGCACTTATTCCTGTGATGAGAAAGGGAATTCCCGTAAGGATAAAGAATGTTTTCAATCCCGACGCGGTTGGGACAGTCATATGTGCCAGCACAAAGGAAAGCAAAGAGATAGTCAAAGCACTCAGCTTAATACAGAATACAGGAATTGTCAATATAAGCGGTGCTGGGTTCGATTTCGCGGAAATAATGGCTAAGGTTTTCAGCATACTGGCACAGGAAAGAGTTAATGTCATCATGGTTTCTCAGAGTTCTTCCGAGTTGAATCTCTCGATCGTGGTTGACAATAAGGACGTGGAGAAAGCCTATCGGGCTTTAAAGATAATTGAAAACGGTGTGATCAAAGTTTCAAAGATAGAAAATATCGCAATAGTCAGCGCTGTCGGAGCCGGAATGGCCGGTACTCCGGGCGTTGCAGGCAGGATTTTCTCGGCTTTAGGTAAAAATAAGATTAACGTAGTGATGATAAGCCAAAGCTGTTCAGAATACAATATTTCGTTTGCTGTGAAGGCTGAAGAAGGAGTCAATGCTCTGAGAGTAATCCATGACGAGTTCGGGCTTAAAAATTAGGGATCTCGCAAAAAAAGCCGTGGAGCTTTTATCAAAGCACAATTTCGCGAGGGTATATACCCACTATGATGCAGACGGAATCGCTGCAGGAGCAATAATAGCCAAATCTCTGCTCAGGGCTGGAAAGGAGTTCCATCTCACCTTCCTCAAGGGTCTGAACGACTTTGAACCTGAAACAGATGGATTGCAGATCTTCGCAGACATGGGCAGCGGATATTGCGAGTTGATGTCCCGCATAGATGCGGACGTTATTGTACTAGACCACCACAAGCCAAATGGGGATATAAATCCCAAAAGGAGCCTTGTACACGTCAACCCTCACCTACTCGGTATAGACGGGACCTACGAAGTTTCCGCTAGTGGCATTGCGTATTTATTCGCGAAAGAACTCGGAAACAATAAGGATCTTTCATCCATAGCGATACTCGGGGCTATTGGTGATAAACAAAAATTCGTAGGAATTAACGCAGAGATACTCGAAGAGTCGAGTTCTTCAGGATGTGCTGAAGTCAAACCAGGGCTTTACTTGCCTTCCGGAAAGCTTTCAAAGGCTTTAAAAATGAGCCTTGAGCCCTATCTTGACTTTTATAAAAAAGAAGAAGAATTAGAGTCCTTTCTTAAAAAGCTCGGCCTGGACGGGGATAAAGAAGTAAATGAGCTGAATTTTAATGAAACTCAGAAGCTAGCCGATGCCATAGTGCTCAGACTTCTGAAAATCGGTGCTTACGAAGGTGTGTTCGAACAAATAGTAGGCAGAAAGATCCTGCTTAAAAATCTACCGCTACAGAATGCAATCAGCTTGGTTGACGTGATAAACTCTTGCGGGCGTGCAGGGGAGATGAGTACTGCATTAAGCATACTTCTGGGAGATCAAAAGGCGCTTAAGGTTGGAATAGAGATCAGCGAGAAGTTTACAGTTGAAATCCTTGAACAACTCGCAAAGTGCAGAAGCGAAGTTAGAGAGGGATTCTGCATCCGATATCTCATACTGGACGATGCTGTATCGACCAGCCCCATAGCCACAATTCTTTCACGGTATCTTATGCCAGATAAGCCCATAGTTGTGATAAACATAAAGAAGGACGGGAAAGTGAAGGTTTCTGCAAGGACAACAGAAAAGATCGCAAAAAAACTCGATTTGGCCGAGGTCATGCGTCTCTCCGCTCTTCGTGTGGGCGGAGTCGGTGGAGGGCATAGGGTGGCAGCAGGAGCAAATATCGAAAAAGAAAAGGTAGAAGAATTTTTGAAGGAGGTAGACAGGCTTTGCTGTGCTATGCTCGCTTAGAGATCGAGAGCAGGGATGCCGAAAAAATTGCAATGGCTTTAAGAGTTGATGACCCAGACTGGTGCAATTGCTACCCGGAAAAAGAAAAGATAGTGATCGAGATAAAGGCAAGAAAAGTGAGCTCGCTCCTATACGCAATAGATGACTACCTGATGCATCTCAAGATGTGCGAAAACTTATGAGACTTTCAGTCGAAAACTATTTGACATTACGTAGAAACTTGAACAGGATCTCAGATTTAGAGAAGTTTCAAGTTCCAAGAGGAGTAATGCATGCCATTTTAATGCAAAAAAAAGTCGAAAGTGTTAAGAGAAAGTACCATTTATTCTCAGGGAGGACTAAAGAAATCCTCCAATACTGGAATGAGAGAAAAAGGCTCCCAGAGTGGTTAACATTAACACCTGTTCTGAAGGTCAGACTTCTGCTGAAAGGAATGGATTTCTCAACGAAGCAGATCAACAAGGTCCTCAGGAACCCCAACGAACTTGATGAAGAATTAGCAAAGCTTGTTTATGATGCGGTTTCGAAAGATTTCATTTACTCACCGATTGCAGCCAAGCTTCAATGGACGTTAGGTAAGATCGGTGAGAGGATAATAAAGAACAAACTCAAAAGCCTAGGTATAGAATTCAAGACTGAAAAAGAACTCAGAATGCAGAAGACACCCGACTTCTTTTTCGAGGAACCTCTAGACTTCCTTGGTAGGAGGATTAGATGGATCGAAAGTAAAGCCCTTTTTGCAGATCTGAAGACATACGATCTTTATTTCAGAAAGCAAATTTCGAAATACCAAGAGCTCTTTGGCGATGGTCTGGTGGTATTCTGGCGTGGAAGTCTAACTGGTCTTCCAGTTAGCGACGGGAGCGAATTTGAGTGCGATTTGAAGAATAAGCTACTTGAAATGAAGCTTTACGTTTCAAAGTCAGATAAAGTTGAAGGAGATCCTTTGAAGCTTGCAGAAAAATTCATTGAAGAATACATCTCACAGGACGTTTTTCCGTACAATTCCAAAGTTATTAGAATACTCAGAAACATGGGATTTAAGATCCTGCAAAACTCGCCAAACAAGGAGGCTTGACCTAGTCCAGAAAGCTGCATTTGTTTCTTAGGTGAGCTACCCTGCCTTCAAAGGCGGAGCTTCCGATGTCAAAAAATTTAATAGATAATTTCAAAATCACCAATTTTTCCTTCGGCTTCATCCCTTCTTTCCTTGTGCTCCCTAAGAAAATCCACCATCAATTCAGAAGCGAATTTTTTACAACTTCCACATAGTAGCCTACCCGATCTGCAATCCTCCTCGATTCTCTTTAGTTCCTCATCGCTTTCGATGAGATGGAAAGAGTAAAACTCAAAAATAACGCACTTCTCGGGCTCACCGCCTAAACGCTTCTGTTCCTCGGAAGTTGCCCTTCCTCCCGTTAATGCGTTCTTGAGCTTTCTAACTGCAACCTCGGGGTCATCAAGTAGCGAAATGTAGCTCTCGGGCTTACTCGAGCTCATCTTTCCTCCCGTAAGCCCTGTGGTGAACCTGTGATATATAGAACTGGGGGGAATAAACCCAAATCCCCCAAGCTTAATTTCAAGTTCTCTGATAGCTCTTTCGATCTCTAGGGGATTTCCGAAAATGTCTACATGACCTTCAAAGCTCTTAAATTCGAAACCCAACTCTGAAAGCTTTTTAAGCAGCTCATCACGCTTACTTCTTACTCTCAAGCCATTATCGATTCTTTCAAAGGAGAACAGATTTATTCTCGAAGCCAAATCCCTCGTCAGCCTCAAATGAGGATCCTGATCTGCCCCTACTGGCACGACCACGGGTTTTGGACCTCCAAAATTTTTGAGCTGGGGTTGGAGAATATCGGCAGACTGAACTAGGGAAACAAATGCCTTTGAAATCTGCGTATCCCCGCTAAAGCCATATATTGCCCTCATTTCATTAAGATTTACCTCGGCAGATAATTCATAAGCCAGATCCTTAACCGCGGCATTTTTTGACTGAAAGTAAATCAAAGCATCTTTTTCGAGGCCCAGAGCAATTATGCTCTTCACATAATCCATTCCTATCTGCTTGGTTTTTTCGTAGCTCAATCCGCGCACCAAGTGGGCTTCCATGTCAGCAATAGCGACGAAGGCCCTCGCTCCGAGTTTCTGATGCCAGATGATCTCGTCCATCGTCATTTTGTGTCCGAAGTGAATGGCCCCTGAAGGCATAAATCCCGACATAACTGCGAAATCCTTCGCGCAGTTAATTGCCTCAACGATCCTCCAGTAATCTCTGTGTCCAAAGATTATCCCGCGCCGCATTAGTTTGTGTGGGTTAGGAATGAATTTCAGTAATTCACCGAATGGATTGATCCCGAATTCTTCAAGCAGCTTCTTATAATCGATAACTCCTTCAACTTCCCAAGGGGTGATCACAGTTTTCCGTTTGCATTAGGTTAATATTCTTTGTGCAGACTGAATTCGATGATCCAGATAATGGGCGCTGGCGCCCTTGGATCTCTGCTCGGGGCTCTCATCCAATTATCGGGCTACGATGTCGTATTCGTCGCTAGGGGAGAACAACTCAAGGCCATTAAAAAAAAGCTAACAGTTTCAGGGCTGATTAATGCAGAACTCAAGGTTAAAGCTGTTGAAAAACCGACTGATGCTGAATTGACATTTTTCACAGTTAAGGCCTACGATACAGAGGAGGCGGCGAGAGCTCTGAGCAAAGTAGACCCTGGAATCGTCTGTAGCGTTCAGAACGGTATAGGTGTTGAAGATGTGATCAAAAAATACGCCGAGAAGGTTGTAAGGGGGGTCACGAGTTACGGAGCGAATCTTCAAGATTTTGGACACGTAGTTTACGCTGGAGAGGGGTGCATTTATCTGCCGAACAACTCCCTGGGAAGGGAGGTGAGAGGGCTTCTAACCAATGCGAAGCTAAATTTAGAGCTTGTGGAGAACATTGAATTTCGAATATGGGCCAAAGCTGTGCTGAATTCTGCAATCAATCCATTGACCGCAATATGCAGGGTCCGAAACGGAAGGATTGTGGAGAACGAATATCTATGGGGCCTAGCCTCACAAATCGCAAAGGAAGGAGAAGAACTGATGAAGAGGCTGGGATATGAGTTCGATGCCGTTTCCGAAGTGAGAAGGGTTGCAATGGCAACGGCGAAAAACAGATCCTCAATGCTTCAGGATATTGAGAAAGGAAAGAGAACGGAGATCGACTACATAAATGGCGTATTGATTGAAAAATGCAGAGAATTAGGCCTGAACTGCTATGCAAACGAATTCGTTTACAAAATTATAAAGGGATTGGAGAATGAACTTACTTCAAGTTTTACTGATCTCGGCCTCACCGATACTTGAACTCAGGGGCGGGATTCCGCTTGCGATCTACCTGGGCTTTAGCCCAGCAGAAGCGTACATAATTTCGATCATAGGAAACTTTCTGCCTGTCCCATTATTACTGATAGGATTAAATAGGCTTATAGAACTCTTCAGTGGGATTGAACCAATCTGGAGCATCTACAAGAGAATAGAGCAAAGAGTGGAAAGAAAAAAAGGAATTGTAGAGAAGTACGGTTACATAGGGCTTTTAATATTCGTTGCAGTACCTCTGCCAGCCAGTGGTGCGTGGACAGGATGTCTTATTGCAACCCTGCTAAAGATGGACAGAATAAAGTCAACGATCTCAATACTAATAGGAATCTGCATTGCAGGCTTAATCGTTATCCTCCCATTTGTTGGATTAAGTTTTATAAATTAAAACGAAACAAAAAATTTTAATTCTTCTATTCAAAAAATAATCCCGTGCTAGAGCTCTTAATCTCGACAAGACTGCAGATCCTACTAAAGCTGAAGGAAAGACCCTACACCATCTCGGAGCTTTCTAAGATCCTTGGATTTTCAAAAACCACTGCAAGTTATCACCTTGAAAGACTACAGGCTGGAGGACTAGTTGAACGGGTTGAAAGGGGAAAATGGGTTTATTACCGAATCACTGAGCGTGGACTGAAAAGCTTGCAGATCCGAGTTTTAGCTTCATTGATATTCCTAAGTTGTGCACTAATATCGGCCATTGCCGCGATAGTTCAGGGCCTCCATAGAATCAAAGAGGCCGGAATGGCGGAAATAACAAAAAAGGTCACGCCTACAGCCACAGAAGTTACTCCAGATTACTTCTTGCTTCAATTGGTGGCAATTACGACAATAGCGCTTATATCTTTCATTCTATTCCTGTATTTTAGAAGGTGACAAATAGCAGGGCTATTCCGACTGCATAGATAGTGCCGAGAACATCCGCAATAGTTGTCACCAATGGAATCCCGCCATTATCGGGATCTATTCTCAATTTGTGTAGAAGAACGCTGAGGTAGAAGGAAAGCAATAGGACCAAAAATACCATGGAAATAAAGGAAAAAAAGAATATCGCCAACGCAAAGGCGTTAAATGGAATTGTGCCAAAGTAAACGTATGCCATCACAAACGGGATGACTGAAATGAATGGATAAACAAAGGGGGCTGTAAAGAGAAGATACTTAATATCCTCCATAGCCTTTTTGAGATCGAATCCTTCTATCTCACCCAAATGAAGCTTTGTGGACGTCCTCGCAACTACTATACAACCATAATTACCTAGCTGACCTAGGATTGATGGATATGCAAAACTCACAAAGAGGGAAAGATATATTATCTCAGAGAACTCATCGAGAATGTTACCAGTTATGCTCTGGATCAAAGCCAGAGAGCATACTATTGCCACTGATTCCTTATAGATCTTCCAGTTTTTCTTCTCTGTCAAAGATATTATTATGGAGATTGCAAGGACAAGGGTCAATATTAATGCCAAGATCCAGCCAATTTTGATTTCGAAAAGAAAGATCAGCAATACCAAGGACGGGATCGTTATCAAATCCGCTACGGAAGTTATGAAAGGCCCCGAAATGCTATCCGGATCTATGGCTCTCCTGAATGCAAGTATGACCACCAGCGCAGTGGAAAGCGACAAAAAAATCGCAGAAATAACACTGGAACTTATTGCTATTTCCGTTGCAGCTATCATCGAATCCAAATCACGGTACTTAAAAAAAGCCAGAAGTAGTAGAATCGATGCTGGTATCGTTGCAAGCCATACGGAAAAGAAGAAGTTACTAAACACGTATCTGTCCTTAAAATTGGCCTCAGAAGAACCGAGATAAAATGCGGTGGATAACCTCGAGGCCATTGACCCGAATACATTCCCCCTAAGCCCCATCAGACCCGGAAGTACAATAAGAAGATAGGGATAGTTCTCAACAAACTTCTCAAAATTTGTACCAAGAAAGAATCCTGCAAATACATCAAAGATTAAACAAAGATAAAGAACGGGAACAATTAATCTTAAAGCCGTTCTATAGCTCAATTCTCTCTCTGGAATTACCACTACCAATATTATCCCCGAATCAATGACCCCGACAGGTATATATACTTTCTTCCAAAATAATCAGGGGGTGTTTTAATGTCAAAATACCAATGCAGCGTTTGTGGATATGTATACGACGAAAAGGAGGGGGATCCCGATAGCAACGTTCCTCCCGGAACCAAGTGGGAAGATCTGCCAGAAGACTGGGTTTGCCCTGTTTGCGGTGCAACGAAGGACCAGTTCGAAAAATTGAGTTAAGAGAATGATAGTTTTAATTTTATACCAATTTTTTCGAAAATTAAATACTGTATGATAAAAAATGCTAGAAAGATTTAAAAAAATAAGAAGGGCTTTTTGACGTTAAAAAATTATCTAAAAGTTAGCAAACTTTAAATACTGTTAAAAAAACTCTGGAAAGGTGATAGAAAATGTTGTCGGAGTTTATCCTGACGGATGAACAGAAAGCCATAAAAGACGCCGCCAGAGAGTTTGCAGAAAAAGAGTTTCCAAAGTATGCTGAGGAATGTGACAGGGAAGAGAAGTTCCCATTCGAACTATGGAAGAAAGCTGCAGAGCTTGGATTCATTGGAATGTCTTTCCCAGAGGACTATGGTGGACAGGGTGCAGGAATACTGGATTCCTGCTTGGTCGTTGAAGAGTTCTGGAGGGTCGACGGCGGTCTAGGCCAGATCCTATCCTCCACCTTCGGTTCCGAGCAGATCCTGATGTTCGGGAATGAAGAGCAGAGAGAAAAGTACTTGCCCCCACTTGCAAAAGGAAAGAAGATCTGCTGCGCCTGCTATACGGAACCACAGGCCGGAAGCGATGTTGCGGGAATAAAGACAAGAGCTGATAAGGTAGGAGACGAATACGTGATTAATGGTACAAAGATGTTCATAACCAACGGAACGATTGCAGATTACTATATAGTACTTGCTAGAACCGACCCTAACCCAAAGAAGAGGCATCACGGAATGAGCGTCTTCATAGTGGAAAAAGGAACACCCGGACTTGAAGCAAAGAAACTGCACAACAAACTTGGCATAAGGGCAAGCGATACCGCCGAGGTAGTATTCAAGAACGTTAGAGTTCCAAAAGAAAACCTGATTGGAGAGGAAGGAAATGGATTCTACCAGACCATGATGTTCTTCAACGTTACTCGTATCCCGGTAGCTTTCCAGGCAGTAGGTCTTGCTCAGGGTGCCTTTGAGCTAGCCTTCAATTACGCAAAGAACAGGGAACTCTTCGAACAGAAGCTGATCGACTTCCAGGTCACACAGGACAAGCTCGCAAAAATGAGGGTAAAGCTCGAGTGCGCGAGGCTGCTTGCATATCAGGCGGCATATCTCCAAGACAAGCAGGGAATGCCTGATCCTGGAGTTACCGCAATGGCTAAGTACTACTGCGCACACGCCGCAAATGAGATCGTCAACGAAGCTCTGCAGATCCATGGAGGTTACGGATACATGGGAGAACAGGCTATTTCGAGAATGTACAGAGACGTCAGAATTCTCGAGATATACGAAGGAACTAGAGAAATAGAGCTTGAGATAATTGCAAGATCCCTGATTGGCAAGTTGCCGTCAAAGCTTAGCCAGATAAGAAAGCATCCTCTCATGTAATCTTATTTTTTGGGTGATAAAAATGGAAGAGGTCTACATTGTGGATTACCTGCGATCCGCCTTCTCGAGATCCCGTCCAAGAGAGCCCGAAAAGGATGTCTTCAACAAGATTGACATGCCAGCAGTCGCTGCCATGCTGGTCAAGGAAATGGTAAACAGAACGGGGATAGATCCAAGAGAGATAGGAGATCTAATCACAGGGTGCACAATGCAGATGGGAGAGAGCTGGCTGTTCGGAGGCAGAATGGTCCACATGCTCGCCGAGCTACCAATAGAAGTACCAGCTCAGGGCACCGAAAGAGTCTGCATTTCTGGAATGTCCGCAATGCACCAGTGCGCAATGGAGATCATGCTGGGATTTAGCGACATAACAATTGCCTGTGGCATTGAACACATGACTCATCTCCCGATGCAGCCGGATCTAAACCCCCACATGGGTATCTCACCATCACTGTTAAGCAGACAGGATCTGATTGACAGATACGACTTGATGACTGCCGTCAGCATGGGTCTAACTGCAGAGAAGCTTTTTGCAAAGTGGAAAGACAAGCTCGGATGGACAAAGAGAGATCTTGACGAATGGGGTGTGAGGAGCCACAAGCTCGCAGCAAAGGCTTTGAAAGAGGGTTACTTCCTGAATGGAGAAGGCTATCCGACAAAGAGAAAAGGAGAGATTCTGCCGATTGAAGTCGAGCAATCTGACGGTAGCAAGAAATTGATCGACACAGATCAGTCTATCAGACCAGATACAACACTAGAAGCAGTTGAAAGGCTTCCACCAGCCTTTAAACCGGATGGAGTTATTACAGCCGGCAATTCTTCGCCACTGAACGCTGGAGCTACCGCAATCATGCTGATGAACAAGAAGAAAATGAAAGAATACGGTTTGGAACCAATGGCAAAAATAGTCTCCTTGGGCTGGGCAGGTGTTGATCCCAGCGTGATGGGCGAAGGTCCCGTTCCGGCAACGCAGAAGGCCTTGAAATACGCAAAACTCGAGGTTAAGGACATAGACTACTGGGAGATAAACGAGGCTTTCTCAGTAGTCACGCTCTTTGCAATCAAGATGTTCAAACTCGATCCTGAAAAGGTAAACATAAAGGGAGGGGCAATAGCCATCGGACATCCGCTTGCAGCCAGCGGAATAAGGCTCACCGGAACACTAGCAAGAATCCTAAACATCGAGGGTGCAAAATACGGAGTCGCAACCCTCTGTGGCGGTGGAGGACAAGGAGGGACTGCAATAATTGAGAATCCATACGTATAGAGTCTATTTTTTATTTCATTTTTAAATTTCCATTAAATTCAGAGTTGCACAATAAAAATTTTAGATAGGTCTCTTAAATTAAAAATTACGCCCTAGGCCAAAGACCGTAGTATGCGTTTAGGACCATAACAAGAACAAACGTCAAAATACCGGCGAGCATCACGGCCTTTGGACTTATCTTTACCTTTGCCTTTTCCTCCTCAAAATACCTCATTATTCCTGCTGAGGACATGAGTGGTGGTGTCCTCTCTTTTGTGCGCGAGACCTTTGGCATAATCTCTATCCCTCGAACGGGTATATAAAATCTCTCCTCTGGTGAAATATTTAAACCCCAACTCTAACTTTGAGCATGTTCCTCAATCTCATAAAAGATGCGATCAAAACACTCGGAGAACACGGAGATGAAAAATATATAAAGGAAAGCGAACATGCAGACCTAACGACAACAATTGCTTTTAAGATAGCCAAAGAAAGAAAATTAAGCCCTCAGGAGGTTGCAGATGAGATCGTAGCCAAAATTACGCCTAGAGGATACATAGGAGGCGCTGAAAGTGTAAACGGATATATAAACTTCTTTGCAAATTATGAATTTTTGGAGGATACTATAGAGGTCATTCTCAAAGATGAAAACTATGGATCGATCGGAGCAAGCGGTAAAGTACTAATAGAGCACACATCGGCAAATCCAGACGGGCCTCTGCACATCGGTCACATCAGAAATTCTGTCATCGGAGATACGTTGGCACGGATTTTCAGGAAGGCGGGTTTCGATGTTACGACCCATTACTACATAAACGACATGGGAAGACAGATGGCAATAACTGTACTGGGGGTCGAAAGATTCGGACTAAAAGACAAAAAACCGGATCATGCAATTGCCGAAGCATACATTTCTGCAAATAGACTGCTTGAAAGTAATCCGGAACTGGAGAAAGAAGTGGAGGAGTTGATGCTGAAATACGAAAATTTTGACAGAGAGACTGAAAGGAAATTTAAAGAGGCAATAGAAAAAGCAATGGCTGGGATAAAAGCCACGATGGAAAGAATTAACGTCAACCACGACGAGTTTGTATGGGAAAGCGATTTTATCAAAAACGGATATGTCGACAAGATCCTAGGGTTCCTCGAATCCAAGGGTCTGATAAAGAAGGAGAGGGCCTGGATCATAGAGCTTGAGGGTTTTGACAAAGAGGTCGTCATAAAAAGGGAGAACGGCACGTCCCTTTATGTCACCAGGGATCTGGCTTATCACCTCTGGAAGAGTGAGAAATTCGACAGAATAATAAACGTATGGGGGGCCGATCACAAGCTCTACGGTGCCCAACTTCTGAAGCTTTTGGATATTCTGGGGATAAAGAAACCAGAAATTGTTTTCTTTGAATTCGTTTCCCTGCCTGAAGGTAGAATGAGCACCAGGAGAGGTAAGTTCATTTCTGCCGACGAACTGATAGAGAAAGTAAAGGAGGAGGCGAAGAAGATCATTGTCAACAGGGGTTTCTCGGAAGAAGAGATTGATAAGATATCTGAAGCCGTTGCAATAGGGGCTATAAGGTTCGACTTCCTTAAGGTGGCTCCTGAAAAGCCCATGGTTTTTGATATGAACAAGGCACTTGACTTCGAGCGACAAACAGCAAGCTATATCCAGTACACATACTCAAGAGCGTGCAGCATAATGAGAAAATGTGATGAGGAGGTAGAATTCTCGCCGGAGCTTTGCGAGAAAACGGAAAGGGATCTTGTCATTATACTTGCGAAGATGCCCTACTATATCTACAAGGTCGTGAATGAAGCGAGACCAAACATATTCGCAGAGTACATGCTGCATCTGGCATCCAAATTCAACGAATTTTACAGAGATTACCCTGTTTTGAAGGCTGAGGAAGAAATAAAGAAGAACAGAATCGCAATCGTAGCTGCCGTGAGCAAGGTTCTAAGGATAGGCCTCGAACTGATGGGCATTCAGGCTATTGAGAGGATGTAGATGATAGAACCGATTGTAGAGGAACTTTTAGAGTACCGCTTGGTTGGTATATTTCTCTTATCTCTAATAGCAAATTCAATTCCGTTTGTCGGGCTGCCCTACCTTAACGTTCTCGTACTTTTGAGTCCATTTCTTGATAGATGGGAATTTTATACGGTCATAATCGTTTCAGCGCTGGGGGCCTCTCTTGGGAAGGTTGTCATCTACCTTCTTGGCAGAAGTATCGGCTATACGCTTTCCGAAAAAAGCAAAGAGAACCTTTTCTTTTTCCAGAGAGTATTCAGAAAATGGGGTGGTTTTGCAATCTTCCTCTTTGCGGCATCTCCCCTTCCAGACGACGTTCTGTATATCCCCCTTGGATTGGCGCAGTTCAGACTGTACCACTACTTCATAGCTGTTTTTTGCGGAAAATTGGTAATTACGGCATATACATTGGCAGCAGGAAAGGTGGCCATGGACGTGATTGAGCTTTTCACTCACAGCTTTGAAGTCAGTTTTGCAATTTTCTTTTTGGCAACCCTAGTACTCACAATCTTCCTGCTGAGATTTGACTGGAAAAAGTTCTTTGACCGGGAATATCTCCCAGCTTTAAAGGGTCGTGGCAAGAAAGACTGAAAGTGAGCTACTCCACGAATAAAGCTGAGAGCTTCCAAAGACAGAGAAAATTATATTCCTAGATCCGAAATTCTATCAAGATGCCAAACTTTAACGTAGTGCTTCAAGCAGGATGGATAGTGAAAAAGGCCAAAAGTGTCGAGGATGCTATAAACATAGCAATTGCGGAAGCAGGTAAAAAGTTGAATCCCGACTTAAGCTTCGTTCGAGTTGATGTTGGCAGTTTAGAGTGCCCGAAGTGTGGAGAAGCCTTCAAATCTGCACTACTAATATCCAAAACGGCCTTGGTTGGACTGATCTTCGAAATGAAAGTCTTCAATGCTAAAAGCGAAGAACACGCCATAAGGATTGCCAGATCCGAGATCGGAAAAAGAATGCCAAATATCCCCCTAGAAGTACTGGAGGTTTCAAAGATCGAGGGTTAGTATGCGACCCTATGTTTTCGTCAACATTGCGTCGAGTTTGGATGGAAAAATAAGCGATGAAAAAAGAAGACAGCTCAGAATCTCTTGCAAAGAAGATTTAGAGAGGGTCGATGAGCTCCGTGCTTCTGTGGATGCGATAATGGTTGGTGTAGGCACAATCTTAGCTGACAATCCGAAACTGAACGTTAAGAGTAAAGAGCTGAGAGAGAGAAGACTCAGAGAAGGGAGGACCGAGAACCCCCTGAAAGTTGTTGTGGATAGCAAGTGCAGAATTCCCGATGATGCCCAAGTTTTCGATGGTAAGGTTATCGTTGCGGTTTCTAAGCTCGCTAAAAGGGAGAGTTTAGAGAGAATTGCTAAAAAAGCTCAGATAGTTGTTCTTGGCGAGGAAAAGGTTGATCTAAACTCTCTTCTCAATTTCCTATACGATCAAGGTGTTAGAAGACTGATGGTTGAAGGTGGGGGCACTTTGATTTCCTCGCTGCTTAGAGAGGGACTGGTTGATGAGATGTTTATTTATTACGCCCCGATAATTATTGGGGGATCGAATTCGCCCACGATTTGCGATGGTCGATCTTTTGAATTGCCGGTAAGAATGGAGATAGTTTCGTTTGAAAGACTCGGAGAAGGAATACTTGTCCATACAAAGCCCCGAAAAAATTGAGCTTTCTTTTAAGATAGAGCGAAGGTTTTTATACCAGACAATACTAAACATTTAATCGGGTAAAAAAATGCGGTATGTTGTGCTCTCTAGACTGACAGACGAGGGAGCGAAGACTCTAAAAGAAAGACCTCAGCGGTTAAAAGAGGTGAACCAGGAATTAGAAAAGATGGGATTGAAGGTCTTAGAGCAATACGCCGTTTTGGGTGAATACGATTTCGTTAATATAGTGGAGGCTAACGACGACTTGACGGTTGCAAAAGCGATGCTAGAGCTTGCAAGCAGGGGGACGATAAGAACTGTGACAATGCCCGCAATTCCTGTGGACGAGCTCATAAAAAAACTAAAATGAATTTTCAACAATTTTTTACAATTTTTTAGAAAGCTTCATATAATTTCTCATGCCTGAGATAGGCCCCTCTATCAACAAGATTCTCGATCACTACTCTATCCCTGGGTATTTTTTCAAAATCTGCAGAATTAAACCTGCTCTTTCCTAACCCGATTATGTCACCGAAGCTATTGCAGACGAAAACAATTTCGTTCTGCTCAAAATCCCCTGCTTTGATTACTGAACCAGAAAAAATATCTCTCCCATAAAGAAAAAGCATTTCTCCGTGCTCATTTACCCAAACCTTCTTCTTTTCGTTTTTCATTAGCCAAAAAGATCCCTCAAGCGTTAACCTTAGCCTTTTGCCAATCTCACCTACCTTCACACCAGCAAGGCATTTGATCTCCCTCTTCTTCAGAAATTCGTAAAGTTCTCTGGAAACAGCAAAAACGTCTTTTTCTACGGCTAAAATCCTAAAATTCTCAAGAAAACCTAAAGAGTTGAAAAATTTTAATGCTTTTCTAAGTACTTTATGTTCTTTCTCGTTTAGATCCCTCAAGCCAGAAACTCCTCCGGCCTCGGGATTTCCAGCTTTAAACCCTTTCTCTTTCTGACCTCCATTACAAATTCTTCCAGAAGGCTCGGTGGCACTTTCTCGAAGCCTGCATGTTCAGTACTCCATATGGCCTTCCCGGAGGTTGCAGATCTTATTGCACCAGCGAATCCAAACATCTCTTTAACAGGCGCTTTAGCCACTAGCGTTGCAGTGTCCCCTTCGATTTTTATGTCCAGTATCTGGCCACGCCTTCCCTGAATCTCTCTCGTGACATTCCCAACCATTGTCTGCGGAACCATAATGTAAACTTTCTGGTAAGGCTCAAGCAGAGTTGCATTTGCCTGCAGGATCGCAGCAAATATGGCAGATCTCACTGCAGGAATAACCTGTGCCGGTCCCCTATGAACTGCATCCTCATGAAGCTTGCAGTCAACTAGCTTCACCTTAATTCCCATGCAGGGTTCCTTTGCCAAAGGACCTGTTCTCATCGCTTCCCTGAAGCCCTCGAGGATCAGTTCCATTGTCTCGTTTAGATACTGGATACCCTTTGTGACATCGCAGAAGAGATTTCCTTCAAAATACTCTACCGCTCCCGCAGCTTCTTCTCCCGTAAGTCCCGCTTCTTCGAGCTTCTTTCTGCGTTCCTTCTTGTCCATCTTGAAATCGACCTCTCCCTCCTTGAATTTCCTAGAGACTTCTTCCGGCAAAGGCTCTACAACTATGTAGAAGCGGTTGTGCTTGTTAGGCGACTTCCCCTCAACTGCTGGAGACGTACTTGTTACAGTCTCTCTGAAAACGACTATTGGAGGAGAAGTTATAACTTCCAAATTGTACTCTCTCCTGATCTTTTCAACCTTGACTTCTAAGTGTAGCTCTCCCATACCGCTCAGCAAATGCTCTCCTGTCTCCTCGTTAAGCGTGATCTGCAAAGTTGGATCTTCTTTCGCGAGCTTTCTTAAAACTTCAACAAGCTTTGGCAGATCCCTCGGATTCTTCGCCTCAATGGCCATGGTTACGACCGGCTCGCTGTAGTGCTTTAAAGACTCGAAGGGTTCGATTTTCTCTACTTCTGAGCAAGTGGATCCGGAAATCGCATCCTTTAGCCCCACAAGCGCAACGATGTTGCCCGCAGGAATTTCATCAACCTCAACACGCCTTGGACCCATATAAAGCCCAGTGGTCTGAACTCTGTTCTTCGCTCTTCTGTCGACGATGAAAAGCTCAGTTCCGGGCCTTACCGTTCCGCTGAAAAGTCTCCCAACTGCAACTTCTCCTGCCTGCGGATCAACGACGATCTTGGTAACCATCATTACCACAGGACCTTTCGGATCGCAATTCACCATTGCCCTTCCAACTTCACTGTTCAAGTCTCCCTTCCAGATGAGCTTGATCCTTTCCTTTTGCGCCTCGATAGGATTTGGCAGATGTCTCACAACCATGTCCAGGATCACGGTATGAAGTGGGGTTTTCTTGTGAAGCTCCTTTGCCTCTCCCCTTTTAAGGTACTCATAAACCTCCTTGAATCCAATTCCCGTGTCTTTCTGGGATTTAACGCTAACTCCCCACTTCTGCAAAGCTGAACCAAAAGCTACATTGCCCTTTGCGACTTCGATCTTCCATTCATTGAACTTATCGGGCTTTAACGATTTTAACAGCTTGTTCACGTCGTTTATAACCTTTATAAGCCTCTCCTGCATCTGCTGAGGGGTTAGCTGAAGTTCCTTGATTAACCTGTCTATTTTGTTAATAAAAAGCACAGGCTTGACGCCTTCTTTCAAAGCCTGCCTGACAACCGTTTCTGTTTGAGGCATCACACCTTCTACTGCGTCTACAACAATGATCACCCCATCTACGGCCCTCATCGCTCTGGTAACTTCCCCACCAAAGTCCACATGGCCCGGGGTGTCGATAAGGTTTATCAGATAATCTTCCCCGTTGTATTCGTGAACCATTGACACGTTCGCGGCATTTATCGTGATCCCTCTCTCCTTTTCCTGCTCATCAAAGTCCAGATAAAGCTGCTGCCCAGCAAGTTCATCGCTTATTATTCCTGCGCCAGCGAGAAGGCAATCGCTCAGCGTTGTTTTACCGTGGTCTATATGTGCAGCGATACCCATGTTCCTTATCTTCTCAGGATTCCACATTAGCTCTTCTATCCTTTCGACGAATTTCTTAGCTCTAGTAGCCATTTCATCACCTTGCAGACTTCGCTACTCTTTCAACTTCTTCTTTCTTAGAAACTGCAAAACTCTTCGTATCGTTATTTGCAGCGGCTATGATTTCGTCAGCCAGACAGTAAGCTATGCTCTTTTTCGACTTAAAAGCGGTTCTCCTGGCTCCTTCAACTATATTCCGAAGGGCAACGTCAACCCTTCTAAGGCTAGAGGTATCTACTGCCTTTGGAACTGCAATTCCACCGTATTTAATTCTCACAACCTCTTCCCTAGGCCCAGCGTTAACGATGGCGTCAACAAGAACCTGGATCGGGTTCTTTTTGGTCTTTTTTTCTATGATCTCAAAAGCTTCTCTGACTATGTTGTAAGCGCTCATCTTCTTTCCCGTGTTTCTCTCCTTCCGCATTACCTTGTTTATCAATCTCTCCACGATGAAAACCTTCTCCTTTGCAAACGGATCAAAATGCCTTCCGTGAGTGTGCAAGGTGTAGGTGGGGGTTAAACATATATAGCTTTTTAAAGCAGGATCCTTGATTTCGACGTCCTTGACGCTGTACTTTCCAAATACCAGTAGATCCTCCTCGCTGAAGCCGTAAGGCATACTTCACCTCATCTTCTTCTCCTTTCTACCTCTCACAAGCTCTTTTAGACTTGTCTCATTCACCTTTATGACCTTGTACCTCACACCGGGTATGTCGCCCATACTTCTACCCATTCTTCCGCCGATCTTTTCGACGATCACCTCGTCGTGCTCGTCAATGAAGTTTATGGCACCATCTCCGGGTGTGAATGCCGTAATCTGCCTGCCGTTCTTTATCAATTGAACCCTGACAGCCTTTCTTATTCCTGAATTTGGCTGTCTTGCTTCTATTCCAATCTTCTCCAATACTATACCGCGAGCCATTGGAGCTCCTTCTAATGGATCAGCCTTCTCCGCTAGACCTAGGGCTCTCCTGACATACTTTTTCTGGCTCCACCTGAACTTCTTCTTAACTTGGATTATCTTTCTCGCTGCAAACAATCCATAGCCCATATCATCACCTTACCACTATATCTTCAATGTTGTGATGCCTTTTAGCTAATTCTTTCGCTTTATTAATGTTTTTGCCACCTTTACCAATGACAATTCCTTTCAGATCTGGTGGCACCGAGATCTGGGCCGTTTTTGAGTTCCCTTTGTCAAGGAGCTTAACGCTCACCTTAATCGGCTTAAATATGTTAGATATGAACTCAGCAGGATCGTCAGAGTGCTCTATGATTTCTATTCTCTTTCCTATCAGCTCACGAGCTCTGTCAACATTGATTCCTCCTTTCCCAATCGCTAATCCCATGTCCCCCTTTTTCACAATGAAAATCACCTTGTCATCATAAACCACACAGTCCTTAACGCTAGCGCCTGTCAAATTCTCAAAAAGAGTTAGATACCTTATTTCTTCCGAAGACAACTTCATTTCCATAGCGATCACTCTATATCCTCTGTTATAGCCATCGAAGCTATACTAAATGGTTTTCTGCAAAATTCTCCGAGCTGCATGTTTGTACCATCGAATACTAGCACTGGAACGTTGAATCCCTTAATTTTCTGTAAAATTTCCTCTGGACAGTTCTTGGAGACAACTACAGCCCTTACTTCCCCTTTTTTCAGGGCTTTAATGGTTCTTCTACTTCCAATATAATATTTCCCGCTCTTTAAAGCTTTCATTATAACAGACTCAACATCGCTCATTTCCTCATCCCCCCTAATTTTGCTATAAGCTCAACATCCCCAGTTCCAAGCCTTATAGGCTGCCCAATTATTATATTCTCCGTTATTCCCCTCAAATAATCTACTTCACCTCTCATTGCGGCTTCGAGTAGATTGTTGACCGTCATCTCAAACGCTGCTCTTGCGAGAATGCTCTGCTTTTCTCCTGCAACACCGTGCCTACCAATTTGTCTCAACTCTCCGTCGGCAGTCATCACGTCTGCCAAGAGCATTATATGACGGACGTCAACTTCTAAACCCTGCTCTTCCAGTGTACTTAGGGCCTCTCTTATGATTGCGCTCCGAGCTGCCTCAATTCCGAGAACCTCATATATCTCGTAGATATCATTTGTCAGGGTTCTGGAAAAGTCTACGCCTTTGACTTTCATCACCTTTTTGAGACTCGAACCTTCTGTGTAAAGAACGTATTCTTCGCCTTCCTTTCTTATTATGACCCTCTTTATTTCCTTTATCCCCATCACTACCATATCTCTCAGCTTTTCAAACACATCCATTAAGTGCTTGTAAGATTGTTCTCTGATCTTAACAACCAAAAATTCTCCTTCTTGCTCAAAATCATCTTTTATGCTTTTCTCGATCTTATCTTTGAGCTCATCCAAAGACAAGCCTTTTCTTCTTAGCGCTTCTTCATCAGGTTTTATTAAAATCTTCATTTCCCTAAGATCGACTTCAATGTCTGCCAGATCCCTAAGATAAGTTGCCTCAATTTTGTTCGCAACTTCTCTGGCCTTCTCTCTGTCCTTTGCAATTTCTTTCTCAAGATAGATCGTCATCATTGGAGTTGAAAGATTCTTTCTGACGTCCAGAATCTCGATCAACCTCGGCAAACCCAGAGTAACGTTCAGCTCTGCAACTCCAGCGTAATGGAATGTTCTCATTGTCATCTGTGTTCCCGGTTCTCCTACTGACTGGGCGGCGACAATTCCGACCGCTTCGCCCGGCTCGATGAGGTTTGCAAGATAGGCTTGATAGCATCTCTCGATTATCTTCTTTGCAACGTTCTTTTTAACCTTCAGTTTCTCCAATTCTTCCTTAATTTCTTCTTTAATAGATTGAGGAAACGGATACTGCTCAAGAAGCTGCTCGTAGCTCATTCTCTCACCTCCCCCAAAACCTCCCTGACTATTCTCTTCACGTCTACCGACTTTCCACGAAAGCTCTTCATCGGGTCGACACCATCTTCACCGTACTTGAACTGCACTATCACGCCTGAAGTTTGCTCTCTGACCGTTCCGTCGTACTCCACCTTCAGATCCTGCAGCGCGTTTATCATCCTTCTCTGCAAATAACCCGACTGGGAAGTTCTTACAGCTGTGTCTACAAGACCCTCCCTACCTCCCGCAGCGTGGAAGAAGAACTCGACCGGGGATAACCCTGACTTATAACTGCTTCTAACGAATCCTCTGGCCCTCGCTCCAAGATCATTGGGTTTGAAATGACTTGTTGTTCTGTGTGTATAAGCATAGCCTCTTGTAAGCCTTTCGCCTCGAACCGATTGCTGCCCGATGCAGGCTGTCATTTGCGTTAGATTCAGCATGCTTCCCCTAGCCCCACTAACAGCCATTATTACAGCAGAGTTGTCCATTCCAAGATATCTACCAGCAATTTTTCCTGCGCGGTCTCTTGCTCTGCCCAACTCTTGCATGATTCTCATTTCAAGGGTTTCTTCAATGCTTCTGCCCGGCATCGGCTCCAAATTTCCCTCATGATAGGCCCTTATAAGCTCTTCTACCCTCCTCTCCGCCTCTGCAATTGTCTCCTCTATTTGCTGCACGGCTTCAATTGGTATGTCCTCGTCATCGATACCAATTGTGAAACCGAGCCTGCTGATGACCCCTATTGCAAGCCTAGTCATATCATCTATGAACTTCCTCGCAGTCTGGGCCCCGAACTTCCGCATGATTTCATCAATTAGGATGCCCTTAAAAGCCCCAACCGCCTTCTCATCTATCGTTCCTTTTAAGAGTACACCATTCTCTATTACAACGTAGGCATCATGTTCGCAATTTTCCTCCTTGCAGGCATCACATCCCTGACAGACCTCTGCTTTGAACTTTATGGATATTTTTGGAAGAATGAAGCTGAAAATTTCCTTCCCAGTGTACACATCCTTCGCTGGAATCTCGGATACATCTACTGCCCTGAGAAATTCCAATGCCTCCTCTTTTGTGAATTTCTTTTCACCCCTAGTCAGCAGATAAAGACCCGTGACATGGTCATGGATTCCCCCAATGATCGGACCTCCAAACCTCGGCGAAAGAATATGTTCCTGTACTGCCATGAGCATTTTCGCCTCACTCTGTGCTTCGAGACTTTGCGGAACGTGCAGGTTCATTTCATCTCCGTCAAAATCAGCATTATATGGCGGGCATACTGCGGGGTTCAAACGGAAGGTCTTGTAAGGCAAAACTCTAACGTAATGCGCCATTATGCTCATTCTATGCAAAGAAGGTTGCCTGTTAAATAGGACTATGTCTCCGTCCGTCAGCTCCCTCTCTACAATCCAGCCAGGCTCAAGTTTCTCGGCTAGCTCTTCTCTATTGGTGTCTATTACCCTTATCTTCTTACCGTCTGCCCTAACCACGTAACTTGCTCTGGGATGATCCTTCCTCAGAATAACCCGCCTAGCAAACTCGAGGTTGTTCTGAGTAACGAAGATTGGGACCGTCAGCTCTTTTGCTATTTCTTCCGGAACCCCAACCTCACTTATGCTTATGCATGGATCTGGACTTATAACTGTTCTCGCTGAGAAATTGACTCTCTTTCCAGACAACGAACCTCTGAACCTGCCATCCTTCCCCTTCAATCGCTGAGCCAGCGTCTTGAGTGGCCTGCCACTCCTGTGCCTCGCAGGAGGAATTCCGCTTACTTCATTGTCGAGATAGGTTGTAACGTGATACTGCAAAAGCTCCCAAAGATCCTCAAGGATTTGCTGGGGTGCTCCTGCTTCCCTATTCTCGATAAAACGCTGGTTTATCCTTATTATGTCCACGAGCTTATGGGTCAGATCGTCCTCACTTCTCTGTCCAGTTTCGAGAATTATTGATGGCCTAACTGTCACAGGTGGAACCGGAAGAACCGTTAAAACAAACCACTCCGGTCTCACTGCCTTCGGATCTAACCCAAAAGCAAGGAGATCCTCATTCGGTATCCTTTCAAGTCTCTCCCTTATATCCTTCGGGGTCAGCTTTTCCTCCTCTTTTTTCTCCGGATCAATGATTTCGTAGAAAGAAGTTGGCTTCTCAAATTTGATCTCAAGCTGCTCTTTTCCACAGTGGGGGCATTTCTTTGCTGCCTTCGTCAATCTAAATACTTCTTTAAGTACTTCCTCATAACTCTGGCCTAGAGACTTCAACCTCTCGATCTCTTTTATGAATTTGTCCCTTCTTTCGTCCTTAATCAAGATTCTTCCACACTCTCTGCATGTACCACTCAAAAGTCTTGCAATAATCTTTGCATATCCCACATGAATTACTGGGGCAGCAAGTTCTATATGTCCAAAATGCCCTGAACATTCACCGGCTTTTCCTCCACAAGTCTTACACTTCAGTCCCGGGTCGATAACACCAAGGCGTGTGTCCATTAAACCTCCCTCAACGGGGAACCCGTCATCATCGTAAGTCTCTGGTGTAACAAGTTTGGTAACACTCATTCTTCTTATTTCCTGAGGAGAGAGAACATCAAACTTTATGGCAGAAATCCTCTTGGGATACATAAAACCACCTTATGCCTTGTCCCCAAGCTTCAAACGTGGAGCTATCATCATGGCCTTTAGTTCGTCGAGAAGTAATTTGAATGCGTAGCTCATCTCCACCCTGAAAATATTCGTGTCGTCATCACAAACATTGCAGTAGGCTGTATTCTTTTTGTAGTCGAACATCGCCACGTGACCGCAGTTTCCGCAAACCCAAACATCAACCTTGTCAGATTCATCTAGCAACCTGTCCTTCAGAAGTAGGGCAGCACCATGTCCAATAAGCACATCTCTCTCCATCTCGCCAAATCTCAAGCCGCCTTTTCTGGCTCTACCCTCTGTAGGTTGTCTGGTAAGAATCTGAACTGGTCCTCTGCTCCTCGCATGAATCTTTCCAGCAACCATGTGATAGAGTTTCTGGTAATAGATTACGCCTACAAAAATGTCTGCAAGGAACCTTTTACCACTGATCCCGTCATACATAACCTCTTTTCCGGTATGACTGAAACCGTATCTTTTCAGCGCTTCTCTTAGATCTTTTTCCTTTTCTCCATAAAATATCGTACCGTCAACTCTCCTTGCCTCTAAAGATCCCACTTTGCCCCCAATCATCTCCAGCACATGTCCGACGGTCATTCTCGAGGGTATCGCGTGCGGGTTCAGAATCATGTCCGGAATGATTCCAGACTCGGTAAACGGCATGTCTTCCTCAGGAACAATGAGTCCCACGACCCCTTTCTGACCGTGTCTTGAGGCGAATTTGTCTCCCAGCTCAGGAATTCTCAAATCCCTAACTCTAACCTTAGCGAGCTTTGATCCGCTCTCGGACTGAACCAAAAACACAGCATCTACAACTCCCTTTTCGTTGCTCCGCATTGTTATCGAAGTTTCTCTTCTCTTCTGGGGTGATATACCTACTTCTGGCTCCTCTAAGAACCTTGGAGGAGAACTTTTTCCAATCAAGACATCATCCGGATTAACTTCCGTTTCAGGATGAACAAGTCCGTCTTCGTCGAGATGGGCATAATCCTCCGAGCCCCTGAATCCAGAAACATCCGCTCCAGGAATTTCAAACTTATCCTCCTGGCCACCAGGATATCTCATTTCCTCGGTTTCATATGTTCTAAAGAAGAAGCTCCTTCCAATACCTCTGTCAACGCTACCTTTGTTCAGAATCACTGCATCTTCAATGTTGTAGCCCTCGTAGCTGAGCACCGCAACTACGAAGTTCTGTCCTGAAGGGCGATCGTCATAGTTCATCTTAGCCTGAGTGTCGGTTGTTACAATTGGGATCTGGGGATACTGCAAAAGATGTCCGCGAGTGTCAGTCCGCCAATCTACATTCGAGTACGGAATCCCCAAACCCTGCTTGATCATTGCAGCGCCCATTGTATTTCTCGGGGATGCATTGTGTTCAGCATATGGGATGCTTCCAACACATATACCCACGATAAGCGATGGATCGAGCTCCAAATGCGTGTGTTCAGGTGTCAGATCTTTCTCATAAACTGCCACAAGAGCGTTCTCTTCCTCCTCAGCATCTATGTACTCTATAAGTCCCTGCTTTACAAGGTCTTCAAAGCTCATTTCGCCGTTTTCCACCTTTTTTATGTGCTTTTCCGTTACCAGAGGTTTTCCATTCTTCACAACTATCAGAGGTCTTCTCGCTCTTCCAGCATCCGTATTTATCCTAACTTCATTAGAGTCAGCGAAGTATGCTACATTAACCTGATTCGAAACTTTTCCTTTTCTTCTCAGCTCTCTTATCTCTTCAGCAAGCTTCTGACCGTCTTCACAAAATCCTACGAGAGCACCATTAACATAAACTCTGCACTTCCTCATCCTAACCCCTCAACATTTCAACTCCCAATTTAGGCAAAAGACTCAAAACTTCCTTCTCATCTACCCCTACGCTCACCTCAGCATACTGAGCAAAATTCTTCACAAGACCGCAGTTCGGCCCTTCTGGAGTTTCCGAGGGGCAAATTCTACCCCAATGCGTTGCATGAAGGTCGCGAGCCTCAAAGTGGGGCTGTGATCGTGAGAGTGGAGAAACAACCCTGCGCAGATGAGATATGAGTGAGATATAGTTGTGCCGATCGATTAACTGGGAAATTCCAGTTCTTCCTCCCACCCAATTGCCAGTTGCCATCGGGTGCATGATTCTATCTGTAAGAACGTCACTTCTGACTGCTGTGGACATTTTCATGCTCCTGCCACGCTGTTTCGCCCTATCAAGCTGATATTTGACGTCTTTTATAAGTCTAAGGAAGGCAACCCTGAATACCTCCTCCATCAGATCACCAGCAAGCCTTAGTCTCTTGTTCCCGTAGTGATCTTTATCATCCTCTCTCCTGAGACCTAGATGGAGTTCAAAAATTTGTTCAGCCATTCTTGCTAGGAAGAAAGCCTTAGCTTTTCTGGCCTCTTTATCTATACCCAAGTGCGGAAGGAAGTACTGATCGAGTACCTGCTCCGCCCTTTGCATTCTATACTCCCTGCTCTGTCCAGGAGCAACTCTTTTTCCCAGATACTCGATAGCATCATCTCGAGTTTCTACGGCTGAAGCTTCGCTATCTTCGAGATTCTGGAGCATGTATCTCATGATATTCGGATTCGTACTGACCATTTCTACTATTTCTTGATCACTTTCAACCCCCAAGGCTCTCATCAGGATTACAAACCTTACCGGCTTGGGCAGTTGGGGAAATGTTACCTCGAGAATGTTATTCTTACTCCTCTCGACAACTATCAGCGCCCTGTAACCAGCTCTCTGGCTAAAACACTTTGCAACTTCAACCATCTCGCCGTATTTTTCCTCCCTTTCCAATAGAACTTTGTTTGGGGCTAGATCTTCAAGGGTGACAATCGCTCTCTCGGTTCCGTTTATTATAAAGTATCCTCCCGGGTCAAGTGGGTCTTCTCCAGCCAAAAATAGCTTCTCCTCATAGCTCAAAGATTCCACATTCTTTTTCAATACTGTCTCAAGCACTGAATCAATCCTTTCAGGGCTGAGATTGCATATCTTCGATTTCAACATTACCGGAAGCATCCCTATCTCAACCCACTCGGTCTCAAGAGCTTTTCCACCGTCGTGAACAGTTGCCTCCAGTAAAATTGGAGCGGCGTAATTTAAATTCCTAAGACGGGCATGGCTTGGGAGCAAAGGTACCTTCAATCCTTCAGCTTCCTTCATAATCGGGGTTTCCACCTTTATCTTACCAAGTTCTATATATGTATCCTTGGCTTCAAGCTCGATTATTTTCTGCTCATCTATCACCTTCTGCAACCCCTCGTCAATGAAACGGTTAAAGGAATCGATCTGATGCTTCACTAACCTTTCCGGCGTAAAATATGCCCTCACAAGAGCACGAGTATTTAGCATAGCATCACCTTCCCCATCACCCTTACTCTATCACCAATCTATAAAATACGCTGACATTTGCTGTAGGACTCTTTCTGGTTATCTTCACTATATCGCCAGGCTTGGCGCCTATCTCCTTTACGATTGGGTCGGTGGACTTTATCTTTGGTAACTGCTCTTTACTCACTCCAAGTAACCTGAGCAATTCCTCAGCCTCGCTCTCCTTCAAAATTTCGTGCTTCGGTACGAGCACGTGATCCTGCAAACTCACTTTCATACTACCCCCTAATTCCTAATGCGGGCTCGACGGGATTTGAACCCGCGACCGACGGGTTAAAAGCCCGTCGCTCTACCTGGCTGAGCTACGAGCCCTCGAACTTCATCTCGCTGAGGATTTAAATCTTTTTCGTGATGAGGTGAACTACCATTCTGGTCTAGCATTAACTTTTCATCCCTTCCATCCTCTTTTCATGGGAGGGCCTTCGGGGTGAACGGAAGAAGCCCCCACATCCATCTGGTATTCTTCACAGCTCGCATTCGGAGCACTTCAATCGCCTGTACCCATTCGGGCCTAGCTTTTCCACACACACCGGGCACAGGCTTGAAGTCCCTCAGCATCAACGTATTCAAGTTTATAAAACTCTACGATAGAAAGAAGCAGTTTCTAACCCCTTAACCCCCCGTCAAAACTAGAGAAAAAAATGAGCAAGTATTCAAAGAACTGGCGAACTGGAGATCCAAAAAATTTATATCGCTTATCAAGTACTAGCAACATGCGATTGGCGCAGATTTTTATTCTTATCTCCCTCCTGCTCCTAGTCTCCCCGATTTTTGCTTTTGACGTACAGAAAACAATCAAAGCGGTAGCCGTGACTAGCGGAGAGAACCCCGAGGGTGTAGTGATAAATATAACCGTTTCAATCAGCCCGGGAAGCGGTAGAGTCTTCGTCTCCACCACACCATTTACAGAGATCGACATGCAGGGAAGCGCCCAGCTCGCTGCACTGACCGCCTGCGACTTGCTCGGGATAGATTTCATGAAATACGACTTCTTCTATATCATCGAGGCAGATGCTCCCATAGTAGGGGGCCCTTCAGCCGGAGCGGTGATGACGATTGCAACGATAGCGGCACTGAAAAATTTGAGCCTCAATGAAAAAGTTTACATGAGCGGAATGATCTATCCCGACGGCTTCATAGGACCCGTTGGTGGTCTGAATTACAAACTCGAGGCCGTTGCAAAGAATGGTGGAAAAATCTTCCTAATACCTCACGGACAGAAAACCGTAACGGTGCAAGAAAAAGTTGTAAGGAAAGTTGGAATGATAAACATCGTCAGCACAAATTATAAGGAGTTAGATCTTGTAGATTACGGAAAGAAGCTTGGAGTTGACGTTTACGAGGTAGCAACAATTAATGAGGCCATGAAATACTTCACCGGATATGAAATTCAGAAAAAAGAGACGAATTTCAGGATATCAGAATATTCCGGGATACTGAAATCACTTGCAGACAGGATGAGAGAGAGCATCAAAGAGCTTGAGAACTACAAAACTGCAGATGTTCAGAACATTCTGAGTAAGGCCGAAAGTGACTACAATGCCGGGAACTATTACAGTGCAACCAGCAAGTTCTTCAATGCAAAGATTTTGATGAGATACGAGCTGTACAAGAAAACGCTAGTTTCTGCTCAGCAGTTCGACGAAGAAGTCGAAAAGATAAAGAAGGAGATTGCAGAACTAAGAGACTACCTAAAAAATGAACCGATTGGAATAAACTCAATCCAGATAATCGCTGCAGCACAAGAAAGAGTTGCCGAAGCTAAAAAATCGCTAGATTCTGCGGTTAATTCAAAGAGCTACAGCGAAGCCTTACAAAACCTGGCCTATGCCAAAGAAAGACTTGAGAGTGCAAAGGTCTGGCTCTCAATCCTGCCCACATTCAAAGAAGACTACCAGCTCAACGCAACCGAGATCAAGAAAAGAGCGGAGTTTTACATAAACCAAGCGAATTCAGTCATTGTCTATGCATCCTCTCTCAACGCATACTCCGATCTCCTTGAAAGTGCTTCCGATTCACTCGAAATTGCAAAAATGCTCTACAGTGATGGGCAGTATGCGGGGTCGGTTTTCCTAGCCCTTGATGCCATAACTCAGGCAAGTCTGTCGATAGAGGCCAGCTATGGGGACGTATCGCTGAAGCTGAATGAAAGAAAAGAAAATGCAAAGATCGCCCTCTCTGAAGCGGAAGAAGTGAGCTATCCTGTCCTCCCGGCAGCTTATTTCGAGTTTGCGGAGACCGCAGAGAACGTTTATGTAAAGCTCATGTACTACTCACTTTCAGAGAGAATTGCTAAGTTCATCACAATTGTTGCCGAGGCTGGTGAGGAGAAAGAACTGACCCACGCGGAATTTTCAGAAGTCCAAAAAACTACGACACCTCACTCCGCCATAAGGGAGATTCTTAAAACTCCGGGATATGAGGGTATCCTTGCCATCGCCGCACTACTTTTTGTTTTCAGTAGTATACGAAGAAGATACAAATAATGCCCCCGAACAGAGTTGCCAGAAAGTTAACGGCGGAGTTGTTAAGATATCCCTTAATTTCAAGAGTTGCCCCCAATAAGCTGTCTATGTGAATTGCAATAAATGCAGAGACTGCAACAGTTGTAAGGTAATTCAGGGGTAGAATTCCCAAAGTAAAGGCTAAAAGCGAGGTTAGGGCGCACCCAAGAATTGCTGCAACTTCTCCAACCGCAGAAATACCTCCGTTTGTACCCGGCTTTACCCTCCTGAAATTTGTGATGAGATAAACTTTTTCAGCCGTTTTTCCCACTTCACTTGCCATCGTGTCTCCTAAAGCAGTTGCTACTGATGCTACGAAGGCAAATGCGAAGATCTCTTCCTTAGTCACCCCGTATTGCATAGCAAAAAAGAGCGGTGCCAAGCTGTTCCCAAATACATTTGAAAAACCCCTTGCACCGCCTGAAGGCTCTGCAATCCCTAAAGTTGCCTTAAGCGAGTATTTATACTTAGTTATTGCAGAACCGACCAGATAGAAAAAAAGAAGGACCAAAAAAAAGTTAAGATTTGAGAAGAGTATTATTACTGTTCCCACGATCGTTGCACTCACCAGTCCGGTTTCGTCAGCAATACCGGCTTTCAGAGCCATTAGACTCAAAAGAAAGGAGATCAAAAAGGCAATTGCCAAGGACTCAATGGATGCCGTAGGAATGTAGATCTTGAAGATTGCAAAAACCGTTGCTAGTGCTATTAAAACCAAAACCCTCCTGTCCCTCTCGCTCTTAACGCTCTCCATCAATGCTGCAGAAAGACCTCCAGCAAGCGCGATAAAAAGTATATTCGGAAAGGGAATTTCAAGATTGTTTAAAAAGCTGTAAATCGAAAAGAAAATTGCCCCAGAAGCAGTGTAAATGCCGATATCCCAAATAGGGCTCCTTCGCAGTTCGTGGAAAAAGGCTACAAAAATTGAGGCATAAATTATGGCCTTCTCCATGAAACAGGCGAGAGCTGATAAAAACGTTGCAATTAGGAGGAAACTGAAATATTCTCCGTTCTTTTGCCTCGAATAGACCGCAGTCACCAAAAACATGAGCGAGAAAATCAATCTCGGGTCTGAGACTGGATATGGCATAATTCCAACGAGGGATATTAGCAACGCAATCGCCGCAGGAACCATAGGAAAGGTTAAGTATTCTAACATTTAAATTTTGATGTGCTTCTCTGGCTATACCAGCGCATGCTCGAAAGAAAGATCAAAATCGTACCTAAGCACCTGATGATAATCTGCTCCGAATTGAACGATAACTTCAAGAATTTTCTGGAATGGTGCAGAAAGTTCGGAATTCGAGAGATAACCGTCTGCACAAGCTCCTTCCAAGCCAATTTGGAGAACGTTAAGCTGAACTTCGTAGAAGATCAGGACGTTTATACTGTGGGCAACGGAGAAATCACGATCAATGTTGTGAGAACCGAAGGGAAAAGTGAAATCGTTTTCGCGATAAAGGAGATAGCAAAAAGGGTTCTGGAGGGTACTCTGGATCCCGAAAATGTTGACGAGAGAGCTTTCGAGTCCGTGCTTAAAATTAAATCCCAGCCAGACATGATCATAAAAGCCGGCTCAGAGGTTCCCGATTTTCTGCTCTGGCAGAGCATCTACAGCGAGCTATACTTTACGGATATAGACTGGAGAACCGTAAGGTATGTAGACTTCCTAAGAATTCTGAGAGAATATCAGAAAAGAGAGAGAAGATATGGCCGATAATCTCAAAATAGTCAGAATGATCGCAGATTACCAGTTTGGAAAAGGTGCGGGTATTGCCCTCTTTCCGAATACCTGTACCTTTATCTACTCCAAAAACGGGAAAATAAGGCAAATTCTAGACGGTGGCAGGAGGATTGCAACCCTCAAGGCCGACTCCGGCTTGCTAACTCTGAGTGTGGAGGGTGCGAGAAGACTCCAGAAGGTCTTCCCATTCCCGAAACATAGGGTTGTCGTTTTAAACGAAGTTTCGCAGTTCATAGCAGATGGCAAAAGCGTTTTCGCCAAGCACGTAGTGGCAGTTGACGAAAAAATTAGGGCTAACGATGAAGTGCTGGTTGTTAATGAAGGGGACGAATTGCTCGCCACAGGTAAAGCCCTACTTTCAGCATTCGAAATGCTCGAGCTTAAGAGGGGGGTTGCGGTAAAGACTAGACAGGGATCCGAATGAAGATTGACAAAAAAAGAAAGATAGTGATCGTAGACAGTTTTTCAAAAGTAGACAAGGTTCTGAAGTTCGACGGTTTTTCCCTGATTATCGGTATCGGCTGCAAAATTGGAGACATTTATGCTGATGAAATTCTAGTAGGAAAGAGCTGCAAACTGGGAAACGTGAGCTGTAGCAGAATCGTCTTGGGTGCATTCTGCTCCTTTGAATCGATCCATGCAAATGATGTCAGGCTACTAAACTCATGCAAAGGCAAGAAAATTATTGGGAAAGTCGTCAAAATTGGCGAAAACTGCAGAGTATCTGAAATCAGCGCAGATTTACTTGAAATGACGGGGGCATCCAGAATAGACAAGATTAACGCAAACAAGATAAGGTGTGTGGACTCTATATGAATCCCCGCTGAATTAAACCCAGCGGTACTGCCTTTTTATGCACTGCAGTTGAAATCAAAACTCCTGCACAGCTCAAATCCTTAAGATACTCCAAATCACTCAAACCACTTATTCCTCCTCCCAGATAAACCGGATGAGATGAAATGTTCAAAACTTCCGTTAGTAGTTCGATATCCGGGGAACCTGAACCTACTCGCGCGATGTTCAAAACAATTAGGCCTCTCAAGGGAAAAGAGTTCAAAAACTCCACAGCTTTCTTATAATCTGAAAATTTGCCTGAGGCATCTAAAAATCGCTTTCCATGAAAATCAAGACTGACATAGCATTCCTCTTTAATTCCTGCTAGTTTGGTAATATCAAAAGTTTCAGTACCCAAAACTGGGACAAAAGTGATGCTTTCAAGCTCTTCAGCACTCCGAAATCCGCAGTCCGCAATAATCTCCTCGACTCTCGACTTCAGAGAGTTTATAACCTGAGTATTGCTACCAGCTCCGAGTATTCTGTCCAGATCTGCAACATACAGGAATCGGGGCCTAATCTCCGCTATAACCTCGAAAGGATCGCTATTTCTAACTATCAAACTCTTTTCAGCTACAGGCCTGTACTTCTGTCTTTCCCCCCTCTCTGCAAGAACAACGATTCCACTCATCAAATCCATCACAAAAATGAGCCTCATAGCAATCTCAGGAGCGGATAAATCAATCTAAGCTTTAAAGGCATCTTGCAGTGGAATATTTCTTCCATGTCCTTCTCATTTGCCCAGTTAATCATTCCGTAAAGTATTCGACCTTTCAAAAGGGCATCCCAAGACTTTTTTATTTTGTAGGATGTCATCAAAGCCTTTCCGAGATATCTCTTCCAGAGGTAATCGTAGTCCTCGAGACTCCCTCCCTCAAAGTACTCGTTCACAACTCTGCCCGCCAAATCGCCGGCAATCATCGAAATCGGTATTCCGCCGCCTGTATGACATATTATCATGCTAGCAGAATCTCCCACGAACAAGACATTGCCATGAACGGCCTTTCTGAGTGGTCTGTCAATAGGAACTACGGCTCCCACTTTGCTAACTGGTTTAGCCCTTTTCAGGAACCGGTAGGAGTGAGGATACTCCTTAACGAATCGTTCAAGAACCTTATGTACACTTTCGCTGGAAAACCTTCTTCTGAAGCCCACGCCAACGTTGGCGTATCCATTACCCTTTGGTATTATCCACGCATAGGCCCCGGGAGCAATTTCTTTCCCGATGAACATATAAACCGTATCCTCCTCACACTCAACATCGCTCATCACGTACTGCTTCGCAGAAGATAGTTCATAGTTCCAAAAACCCAGTTCCTTTGCTATTCTTGAATTTGCGCCGTCGCAAGCCAGCAAAACCTTCGGATCGTAATAAACTCCATTTGTTATCAACTTTCCCTCCCGGAATCCTCTCACCACTGTTTTGACTTCAATTCTGTGTCCGGATTCGGAAGCAATGGTCTGGATCATTTCATCCCTCCTGACCACATGAAATTCGAAATCGAACCAAAATTCCTTTTTTCCCGTATTAAAGCAAACTTTCTTCGTTCGGTTACTTTCAAATCTTCTCGGAATTTCGAAAAGAGAATAATCATACAGACCAGGTAAAAGTGATTCCATTTCCCTTCTTGTCGGAATAATTTCGCCGCACTTTACAGGAAATCCTAGTTTTTCCCTCTTATCAATTCCAACTACCTCCAAATCTTTTGAAAGGCTTCTAAGCGCAAAAGCACCTGCTATTCCGATCCCAGCAACAACAACATCCACGAAGCTTGGGTTACCTCTTCAGAATAAAAATCCTTGGAAAAGAACAAAGTACGACTCAGGTTTTTGAAAGAAATATTTTCTGGTTGTATTCGATTTCGATCTTATCTTTAAGCTCTCCCACAAGCTTGCAAGCCTGACATAGTTTCTGAGACGTTGGTTCACCACAAATATTGCATCGATTTAGTTCTATCTGAGGATTCGTAATCTTCAAGCATTCTGACAGCTTTTCAAAGCTTCTTAATATCGATATCTTCCTGCCTGGATACTTTCTCTCCAGCTCGTATATGAAGTCCCTAACAAAGGCCCTAACGGGGAAGTAGCTATAAGGGCACTCGTCGAAAATCAGCGGATACTTCTTCAGAAGACCATAGGTCACAACTTCTTTCTCGTACACTTCCATAAAGGGCTTTATCCGTCTAATCAGTCCTTCCTGATCCCTCTGGGGAATCAGTCTCGCCAAACGGTCTATGTCTGCATTTATAAAATTCATAAGTATAGTCTGTGATTCGTCGTCAAGGTTGTGAGCGGTTGCTAGCTTTGAAGCTGAAAGCTCTTTTGCGGCTTTGTTAAGCAGGTATTTCCTAAAAACCCCGCAATACGAGCAAGGAAGCTTTTCTCCGACTCTAACCATCTCGTCAAGCTTCACCGAAAAGTTATCCTCAAATCTTGCCACATAGTGCTCAATTCCCACTGACTTCGTCACTTCTTTTGCAACCTTAAGTGTTTTCTCCCTGTATCCTTCAATTCCCTCATCTACTGTTATAGCCAGAAATTCGATATCTCTGCGACCATCATAAAGCTCTGATAACAATTTCGTCAGCGTTACGCTGTCTTTTCCACCGCTTAAAGCTATGGCAACTCTATCGCCGGACTCAATCATTTTGTACTTCTTAATCACGGCTCTAACCTTTTTTTCAAAAAATGAGATAAAATGCCTCCTGCACAAGTGCTTCCCAGAATATCTTTGAAAGTAAATGGCCTCTCTGCTACAGTATGAGCACTTCATGTTTTCAGATTTGCCCTGCTGTAAATGATCCTCACGTCCTCAACCAACCCAAGTTCTGCAATTTGAGCTTTGAATCTCTCTATCGTGTCCCTTTCAACAGCGTGGATCATGAAATAAACAGGATAGTTCCATTTTTCGCTTGGGATTCTCTCTATCAAGTGAGTGATCTGCTTGAATTCCAAAAGTTTTCTAGCCAGCCTTTCAGGGTGTTCTGTTCTTATTACGTTCATTCCGTTGAATTTGAAGCCTACTTTCGACTCGCTGAGAACGCCGCTGAAATCTCTAACGACCCCTTTCTTTTTAAGCTCTTCAATCAGGCTTACGGTTTCCTCCTCATCAAGACCCATTTCTAGAAAAGGTCTTCTGGCCACGGGTAGGGACTCAAGCTTTCTTATATCTTCTCCTAAACCCAGTTCGTCGATCGTTGGAACGGTTTCCGGTTCCAAACCGTAGCTCCAAGAAACACCTCTGTAAAGGTCGTATTTAACGTCCATCTTGTAAACTTTCTTCGTAGGAAGAATTACGTAATCTTTAACACCCAGCTCCGCTGCCAGCTTTGAAACGATTTCAGCGATTTCTGCAACATTTCTTCCCTTAAGCGTGAACCATACATTGAATTCAGCATCTCTCAGGTAGTTATGCTTAACCCTATCCCCGAGTTCGTTTATTTTTCTTGCCACCTTTTCTTCAACCTTGAATCCGACAAGCGAAGACTGCTTACGATTAGGAAATGCCCTATAATTCAAGTTTGCACCGTACCTCTTAATCAAGCCAGTCGAAAGATAACTCTGAAGCGCTTTCTCGACGCTTTCGTAGTCCCTTCCAATTTCCTCAGCCAGATCAACTAAAGGCGTTGTAGACAAAGGCAGATTGTATTGAATTGCCATCAAAAGCTCAGAATCCATTTTTAACACCTTTAAGCTCCGCTGATTTCTCCTCTGCAATTTTTTCAACGAATTTTTTGGCCTCTTCAAGGTTTCCAGTCTCAGCTATCCTCATCAGCTCCTGGCTTGAGCCCGTAATGCTATATATCTTCATTCTTACATTTACCGGAATCTCCCTCTCTTTCATATACTTCTTGAGGTGCTCCATTGCACTGAGGAAGACGTAAATGGTTTTATCGTTTTCAAGTACACTTTGGAACATCTCTCTGACTTTTCTTGCAACAACTCCACTTTTCCCCTCTGTCGTGACCGCAAATCTGATTCCACCCTTTCCTCCCTCAAAGGGAACCACAACTTCCGTCTCCTCTGCGCTATTAGCCAGATTTAAAAGAAAGCGATATTTCCTGCTCAGCTCTTTGAACTTCTCATTTAGATTTTTATCACCTATCGCCACGACAACGAGATCGAATTCCTTAAGCTCCTCCTCCAACTCCGAAGCCTCTTTTTTCACAAGCCTAACCTTTCCCTCTTCACCCATCCTCAAGAGTTCTTCTGAAAAATTCAGACTGAATACAGTAACCTGGGCACCGACTTCGGCAAATTTTTTTGCCCTGCTTGTTCCGACGTATCCGCCACCAATTACAGCGACTTTTCTACCTCCAAATTCTATGAACAGCGGAATTCTCATTGCAAAAATTTCTTTTCGAAGTAATTTAATTTTATCGTTTTTGAACTCGTAGCAAAAACGGAATTAAAAATTCAAAAAATTTGATTAGAATTCGGGCATCTCAGGCTCTCCGCCCTTCTCCTTTCCCTTTTCCTTTTCCTTCTCAAGTCCTTTCGCCGCGATCACATCGTCAACTCTAAGGATCATCACTGCAACTTCTGTGGCGGACTGAATCGCTTGTGTTTTAACTCTCAATGGCTCAATAACGCCTCTCTTCTTCATGTCCACAACTTTCCCTGTATCAACGTCAACTCCAGCGTACTTCTGTCCTTTCTCATGGGCAGACTTCAGATTGACAATAACGTCGATGGGATCGATTCCAGCGTTCTCCGCAAGGGTCCTCGGAATAACCTCCAATGCACTAGCAAACGCCTCTATCGCGAGCTGCTCTCTTCCGCCCACGCTTGGTGCCCACTGCTTTAGCCTGAGACTCAGCTCCATTTCAGGCGCGCCCGCACCAGCAACAACCTTACCATCCTCCACTGCGCATGCCACAACTCTGATTGCATCCTCGATTCCCCTAGCAATCTCCTCTACTACATGCTCGGTACCGCCCCTGACCAGAATCGTTACTGCCTTCGGATTCTTGCAGCCCTCAATGAAGACCATCTTCTCATCGCCAACCTTCCTCTCCTCAACTAGCTCCGCCTCGCCGAGATCCGCAGGTGTAATCTCTCTGAGATCCGTCAGGATCTTCGCTCCCGTTGCCTTTGCAAGCTTTTCTATATCGCTCTTTTTCACCCTTCTCACCGCAAGAATTCCGGCCTTCGCCAGATAGTACTGCGCGAGGTCGTCTATACCCTTCTGGCAGAACACGACATTTGCTCCGGCCCTCGCGATCTTGTCTACCATGTCCTTCAGCATTCTCTCTTCCTGCTCTATGAACTTCTGCAGTTTCTCAGGGTCTGTGATTCTGATCTTCGCATCAATCTCCGTCTCCTTGACTTCAAGCGCTGAATCGAGCAGGAGGATCTTTGCGTTCTTAACGCTCTTTGGCATTCCCGGATGCACTACTTCCTTGTCTAAAACTATACCCTTTATCAGAACTGTATCCTCGACACTTCCTCCCTGTCTCTTCTCTATCTTGATGTTTTCAGTGTCTGCCTTCAACTTTCCGTCCACTTCTTCCGCAATCATCCTAACCGCATCTACTGCAATCTCTGAAAGCTTATCGAGGGCAACTTCAGCACCTTTTCCAGTCATTGCCGTGCTCGCAACCTTCTTTAACGCTTCCCTGTCATCCCTGCTTACGGGAATTGCGATGTCATTCAGGATTTCAAGAGCTTTCGTAGCGGCCAGCCTGTACCCGTTAGCTATTACTGCTGAATGGATTTCCTGATCTAGGAGCTCCTCAGCCTTCTTAAGCAGCTCGCCAGCGATTACGACAGCAGTTGTGGTTCCATCGCCCACCTCGTTGTCCTGGGTTTTCGCGC
>Ga0080004_1232642_pt1 | contig 39979 bp, 38 predicted proteins | sample WasSprMetagenome_FD_69207 | JGI IMG/M metagenome (GOLD analysis project Ga0080004, IMG submission 69207) | Sulfidic aquatic microbial communities from Washburn Spring, Yellowstone National Park, USA - WS (SPADES assembly) (version 2) | ecosystem: Environmental > Aquatic > Thermal springs > Hot...
GGATACTGCTGCGGCCACTCCATGGAGGACATCCTGACGAAGGGGCTGGTGAGCGTGGGGAACAACCCCCACTCCAGGCCCCCCAGGCACCTCGACGTGGCCCTGATGCAGGTGGTGAACTACATCGGGGTGATGACGCAGGAGTGGGCCGGGGCCCAGGCCTTCTCCTGGATAGACGCCTACCTGGCCCCCTTCATAAGGGAGGACGGGCTCACCTACAGGCAGCTCAAGCAGCTCCTGCAGATGTTCGTGTACAACCTCAACGTGACCTCCCGCTGGGGTGGGCAGAGCCCCTTCAGCAACGTCACGCTGGCCTGCGGGGTCCCGGAGCCGCTGAGGGGCAGACCGGTGGTGATAGGGGGCGAGCCCCGGGGCAGGACCTACGAGGAATACGAGGAGGAGATAGAGCTCTTCAACAAGGCCTTCCTGGAGGTCCTGCTGGAGGGCGACGCCTCCAGCAGGCCCTTCACCTTCCCCATCCCCACCTTCGCCATCACCAAGGACTTCCCGTGGGAGGACGGGCTGAGCCGCCTCCTCTTCGAGGTGACGGCCAAGTACGGGCTCCCCTACTTCCAGAACTTCGTGAACAGCGACCTCAGCCCCCACCAGGTGTACTCCATGTGCTGCAGGCTCTCGCTCGACCTCAGGGAGCTCCAGAGGAACGTGACGGGGGGGCTCTTCGGGAGCTCCCCGAAGACGGGGAGCGTGGGGGTGGTCACCCTCAACCTCTCCAGGGCGGGGTACCTGGCGAGGGGGAGCGAGGAGGAGCTCTTCCGGAGGCTGAGGTACCTCTGCATCCTGGCGGGGAGGGCCCTGGAGCACAAGAGGAGAATCGTGGAGAGGAACATCAGGGACGGCCTGCTCCCCTACACGAAGGAGTACTTCGGGGACCTGAGGAGGCACTTCTCCACCATAGGCGTGGTCGGAGGCCACGAGATGTGCCTGAACATGGGGATCGAGGGCGGGATAGCGAGCAAAGAGGGGGCGGACCTCTGCAGGAGGGTGCTGGAGTTCCTCAGGGGGGAGTGCAAAAAGCTTCAGGAGGAGACCGGCCACCTGTACAACCTGGAGGCCACGCCCGCGGAGGGGGTGAGCTACAGGCTGGCCAGGCTGGACAGGAGGAAGTTCGGGAAGGCCATCCACACCAGCGGGGAGAGGGAGCCCTTCTACACCAACTCCACCCAGCTCCCCGTGGACTCCGACTTCGACCTGGTGGACGCCCTGGAGCACCAGGAGCCCCTGCAGACCCTCTACACGGGAGGGACGGTCTTCCACATCTACCTGGGGGAGAGCCTGGAGGACGGGGAGAGTTGCGAGAACCTGATGAGGAAGGTCACCTCCAACACCAGGCTCCCCTACTTCACCCTCACCCCCACCTACTCCATATGCGGCGATCACGGGCTCCTGAGGGGAGAGCACCCCTCCTGCCCCGTCTGCGGGAAGGAGGCCGACGTGTACTCCAGGGTGGTGGGGTACTACAGGCCCGTGAAGAACTGGAACGCCGGGAAGCAGGAGGAGTTCAGGCTCAGGAAAAAGTACAACTGATCGCGATCCCCCCACTGACCTCCAAGGGGGCCAAAGGCGGGGGCAGCATCCCCCTGCGAGGGGGTAAGGCTGCCCCCGTCCTCCCCTTTTTTAAGCCCCGCCCGGGGCCAGGTAGCCCAGCCCCGCCAGAAGCCTCCCCACCGCCCCCAGGGCCGGGGACCCGGCGTCCAGCTGGAAGATGGTGAGGCCCCTCCGGTCCATCTCCTCCACCCTACCGTCCTCCGGTATCCTTCCCAGCACCTCCATCCCCTCCGGGACCCTCACCTCCTCCCCCTCCCCCACCCTGTTGAGGACCAGCCCCATCCTGCGGTACCCCACCGCCCCCCTCCTGGCCACCGTCCCTATGGCGGAGGCCACCGCCAGGGAGCGGGGGGAGGGATCGGAGACCAGGAGGAGGTCGTCCACCTCCCTCATCACCCTCCTGTTGATCTGCTCCACTCCAGCCTCCCCGTCTATCACCACCACCTCGAAGCCCCTGGCGAGGGAGGTCAGAACCTCCCTCAGGAACTCGTTCACCCTGCAGTAGCACCCCTCCTCCTCCGGCCTCCCCATGGCCAGCAGGGAGAACCCCCTCCCCTCCTCCAGGGCTCTCAGCACCGCGTAGTCCAGGGAGAGGGCCAGCTCCTCCCCGCTCATCCTGCCCAGCGAGGAGACCCACTCCCTCCTCAGGTCCTCCACCGTCCTCCTCACCTCCACCCCCAGGGCCTGGGAGAGCCCGGAGGAGGGATCCGCGTCCACGGCCAGGATCTTCCTCCTTCCCCCCTCCGCCAGCAGGCGAACCGCCGCGGAGGCCAGGAAGGTCTTCCCCACGCCCCCCTTGCCGCAGAAGGCCATGGTCCGGCTCAACCCCTCACCTCCCTGAGCTTCCTCTCCCTGATCCGCCTGAGCTCCGGCACGCTCCCGCACACCTCCCTGTAGTCGCACCTCTCGCAGTCCAGGGAGACCTCCTCCACCATCTTCCCCACCGCCCCCGCCACCTTCCCCGCCTTCTCCCCCACCCCCCAGAGCTCCCTCACCCCCTCCGGGGAGGTGGAGAAGACCACCTCCACCGAGGAGACCGGGAAGGCGGAGCGCAGGGTGAGCCTGAGGGCCTCCCCCAGCACGGAGAAGGAGAAGCCCCTCCTCACCGCCTCCTCGCTCACCCTGCTCCAGATCCTCATCTGGGAGGGGAGGCTCCTCACCATGTAGCCCCTGAGCCTCAGCCTGAAGGGGGCCAGGCTCAGCCTCCTGTAGTCCTCATCCCTTATCTCCCTGGACTCCACCAGGCAGAGCTGGGCGAAGGGCACCTCTCCCCTCAGCCCCGGCAGGTCCTCCCCTATCAGGCTTATACCCCCGTCCCTCACCAGGCCGGGGGTCTCCGTGAGGAGGACGGAGGCGAGGGAGGGGAGCTCGGGGCTCCCCAGTTCCACCCAGGCCTCCTCCCTCAGGACCAGCTGGGGCTCCTCCCCCAGGAAGCCCGAGGGATCCGAGGGGACCAGCCTCCTCACCCTCCCCTCCCTCTCCCCCCTCTCCAGGAGCTCCCTCAGGAACCTCAGGTCCTCATCGAAGGCTCTCATCCGCCCTCTCCCGCGCGAGCAGGCAGGCGCCGTAGGCCCCGGCCAGGATGGGATCCAGGGGAAACCTCTTGACCTCCCTCCCCAGCTGCTCCCCCAGCGCCCTCAGGAAGCTCTCCAGCCTGCTCACCCCTCCCGTGGCCAGCACCTCCCCCCTCACCCCCACCCTCCTGACGATGGAGGCCACCCTCCCCGCTATGGCCCTGGTCACGGCGGCGGCGACATCCCGGACCTCCTTCCCCTCGTTGAGGAGGGCCACCACCTCGCTTTCCGCGAAGACCGTGCACTGGGAGGTGATGGACAGGGGCTGGGTGGAGCCCGCCACCACCCCATCCCACTCCTCCAGCCCCACCCCCAGCACCTCCCCCAGCATCTCCAGGAAGCTCCCCGCCCCCGCCGCGCACCTGTCGTTCGTCCCGTAGTCCAGCACCCTCCCCCCCTCCACCGCGATCACCCTGGTGTTGTGGGCCCCCACCTCCACCACCGTTCCCACCCCGGGGACCAGGGAGCTGGCCCTCGCCAGGCAGAGGAGGACGGGCCTCTCCTCCCTCACGAAGCCCAGGCCCCTCACCCTCTCCCCCGTGCCCACGCAGTAGGCCACCTCCTCCCACTTCCTCCCCGCCTCCTCCAGCGCCCTGGAGAGGGCCCGCTCGGCCGACTCGGCGACCCTGGGTCCGGTCTCCAGCACGGCGCTCCCCACCACGGAGCCCCCCTCCATCAGCAGGGCCTTCACCCTGGTGCTCCCCACGTCCAGCCCTCCCACCAGCATCAGGCTCCCCTCCTCACCCTCTCCCAGGCGAAGAGGGCCGCGCCCAGGGCCCCCACCAGCTGGGGATCGAACTCCAGCCTCACCAGCGGAACCCCCAGCATCTCCCCCAGGTACCTGACCACCCCCTCATTCTTCGCCACCCCTCCGGAGAGGACCACCTCCCTCTCCACCCCCACCCTGGAGGCCAGGGCCTTAACCCTGCTGGCCATGGCCTGGTTGATCCCCGCCGCCAGGTCCTCCGCCCTGGCCCCCTCCGCCAGGTGGAAGAGCACCTCCGACCTGGCGTAGACCGTGCACAGGTTGGTGATGGGGACGGGCCTCGAGGAGGAGAGGGAGAGCCTCCCCAGCTCCTCCACCCCCACCCCCAGGGTCCTGGCCATGAGCTCCAGGAACCTCCCCGCCCCCGCCGCGCACTTGTCGTTCATGACGAAGTTCACCAGCCTCCCCTCACCGTCCACCCTGATCACCTTGCAGTCCTGCCCCCCTATGTCGATGACCGTCCTGGCGGAGGGCACGAGCCACTGGGCCCCCTTGCCGTGGCAGGAGATCTCAGAGACGTTCTCCTGGGCGAAGGGGATCCTAACCCTCCCGTATCCCGTGCCCACGCAGTAGGCCACCTCCTCCCACCTCCTCCCCGCCTTCCTCAGGGCCTCCTCCATCACCTCCCGGGCCGAGAGCTCGGGCCTGGGCTTCACCCTCCTCACTTCCCCGGAGAGGATGGATCCGTCCTCCATCAGGAGGGCCTTGGCGGTCAGGGAGCCCACGTCGCAGCCCGCCACCAGCATGCTAACCCAGCCCCATCGTCTGGTTGAACTCTAAAATCCTGCGCTCGATCTCGGAGACCGGGGCGACCCTGAAGTCCCAGCAGTCGGCCTCCAGCCTCAGGCAGGGGAGACCCGTCTCCCTCTGCAGGGCCCTTATGAAGGCCTGGAAGCCCCCCCAGGTGTTCTTGCAGGCGGGGTGGCCCGCGAAGACGAAGCAGTCCCCTCCCCACTGCTCCACGCACCAGAGGTAGTCCTCCAGCCACTGCTCCGGGAAGTCCATGGGCCCCCTCTGTTGCCTGGTCATGGGGTAGCTCCAGCACCTCTGCGCCAGGCCCCTCAGCATGCTCTCCGTGGAGGAGGTGTCGATGGGCCTCTCCGCCTGGAAGAGGGTGAGGATGTCCACCACGTAGCTCATGCCGTTCTCCTCCAGCCAGAACCAGAGCTCCAGGTTGGGGGAGTAGAAGCCCGTGTAGACCCAGATCTGCCTGATGCGCTCCTCCGGCCTGGGACCGATCCCCCTCCTCAGCCTCTCCCTGGAGGCCTCCAGCACCGCCTCGAAGACCCTGGTCCCCTCCGGCCTCCCCACGGAGCAGAACTTCACCGCCTGAAGGAAGACGTTGAAGGAGGCGTGGACGGGGTTGGGGCGGGCCCTCTTCAGGTCGTTGATCTCCAGGTAGATCCTCCTGCACCTCTCGCTCTCCTCCACCACCTCCCTCAGTCTCTCCTCCTCCAGCTTCCTCCCCGAGAGCTCCTCCAGCCTCCTCACCTGGTGACGGTACTCCTTCACGTAGTACTCGAAGGCCCTCTCCCCGTGGTAGGTGGGGCAGTCTATCCCCAGGTAGGGGACCCCCAGGCGGACGGCCATGTACTCGTAGAGCTTGGAGTTGGCGTCGCAGCTCCCGGGGGCCGCGGTGACCACCAGGTCGGGACGGAGGCCCAGCCCCTTCAGGATGGCCCCGCAGGCCACCCTCTGGGAGGTGCACATGGTCTCCAGCAGCCCCTCCTCCACGCTCCAGTCGAAGTAGACGTGGGGATCCTCCAGGAAGATGGTGGCGAAGGAGGTCAGCACCTCCGGGACCAGGGGGACCAGGTCCAGGGCGTACAGGACCTCGGGGGCGGTGTTGAAGCTGGAGAGCACCACCTTCCTCCCCTCCTCCTTCGCCCCCCTGAGCATGCCCAGGTACCAGGAGGACCACCTGGCCACCTCCAGCGCCACCTTCCTGATGGAGAGATCGGAGAGGAAGAGGTTCCTGAGGGCCTCCGCCTGGGAGGGAACGGCGGAGACCAGGTCCTCCAGCTCCCCCTCCGTGACGTCCTCCGGTATGGAGGAGGCCAGGGAGAGGAGGTTGAAGAGCCTCTCCTCCAGCGGTAGCTCCCTAGCCTCCACCCCTACCACCCCTCCTGGCCAGCTTCCTCACCTCCCCCTCCTCCAGCCTGGGGCGGAGGTAGACCGCGTAACCCCCCTGCGTCCTCTCCACCATCACCTTCCATCCCCCCCTCTCCCCCTCCTCCCTCTCCGACTGCCCCTTCACCACCCTGTGCAGCATCCCCTCCACCTCCTCCATCAGCTCCCTGGGGATCCTGGCCCTGAAGTCCGGGCAGACCCTCAGCCCGGTGGGGTTCTCCTCGCTGTCCCTGAGCACGCACCTCACCCTCTCCCACCCCTTCCACTCCGCCCAAAAGCAGTCCTCGCACCTGACGGGGCTCATCCTCCCAGCCTCTCCAGGAAGGCCTGGATCCTGGTCCTGATCCTCCCCACCTCCGCCAGCGGTCCGTACTGCCTCTCCAGGATGAGGGTGGGCACCCCCTCCTCCTCCAGCCTGCGGGAGAAGAGGGAGTTGTCTCCCCCGTGGGTGTCGCAGAACTTCATGTGCTCCAGAATCACCCCCTCCACCCTCCATTCCTTGATCAGCCTCCTCAAAAAGCCGAGCTTCCTCTCGAACTCCCCGTAGGTCCTGGCGCAGGGCACGTGGTAGTAGTACCTCCTCACCAGGCTCTCGAAGGGATCCCCTCCCTCCTCCACCAGGTCCACGATGGACCTCATGCCGAAGCAGAGGGAGTCCGTGACCACCACTCCCCCCTGCCCCTCTATCACCCTGAAGAGCTCCGAGTCATCGTTCACGCTCCCCACCACCATTAGCCTGGCCCCCCGGTGCTCCCTCCCCCTCTCCTCTATCTCCTCCAGGGCCTCCTCCAGCATCCCGTTGTAGACCTCCCTCCTCATGGAGGTGCTGGTCACGTGCAGGGCCAGGGCCTCCTGTCCCGAGACGGGGGGTGCCTCCCTCTTCCTCCTCTCCGCCAGCCTCAGGAGCAGCCTCCTCCCCCTGTTGTACTCCCTCACCGCCTCCTCCAGCTCCCCCTCCTCCAGCCTCTTCCCGAAGTGCTCCTCCAGAGCCCTCCGCAGGGAGGAGATCTCCCCCCGGTAGAACTCCAGCCCGTGCTCCGTCAGGGTGTGGGGTACCCCGAAGTAGTAGAAGAAGGGGGGCAGGTTGCCCGCGGCCTTCCAGCAGTCGTACATCCTCCTCACGTGGTCGCAGGTTCGGGAGATGACCGCCCCGTCCAGGAACCCGTATCTGCCCTCCAGCACCAGCTGCAGGCAGCAGCGGGTGTAGCTGCAGTTCACGGGCCCGTACCAGGTGTCGGCCAGGGAGGTCCCGGAGCAGCCCGTCCCCCTTATCCTGAAGGGGAGCATGCCCAGGGCGTGGACGAGCTCCTCGGGGAAGTAGCTGCAGGTGTACCCTATGACCCTTCCCCCCTTCCCCTTCCACTCCTCCAGGTGGGGATTGGAGATGCGGGAGGAAAACCGGATCAGGGTCTCTAGGCTTCCCACCTTTAACCTGCTCCCGACAGCCTTAAGTCCTTTTGGGAGAGGGGAGGATTCCAGCAATCTTAGCATGCACGGCCTCGGCCCCCACACCGTCCTCTGCTTTCAATCCTCATTTTCAGAAGCAATTGACTGCAACAACGAGATATACATAGGGAGCAAGCCAGTGACGGCCTACTTTCAATCCTCATTTTCAGAGGCATTTCACTGCAACGAGAGGTGGGCGAGGAAGAACTTACAGAGGGGAATGTCTTTTAATCCTCATTTTCAGAGGCACTTCACTACAACCCGGCTTCATTTTTACCACCTCAGGTGGATCGCGGAGGTGGTGGAGGGGATGGGCCTTCCCCTCCCTGAGGATCTGCAGGGGAGGGGCCAAGGGCGACCTCCGGGCCCAGATCCTGGCCGACGGGCTGGGGAAGAAGGTGGAGAGGGTGGCCTCCCCCCACCACGTGGCTCCCTGGGGGCCTCCATCATAGTCAGGGTGGCCCTGGGGGGACGGACTTCCGCTCCGCCGAGAGGGAAATCAGGGGGGAGGGAGTTCTTCCCTCCGGGAGGAGGAGGATACTACCAGCTCTACCAAGAGTTCAAGTCCCTGCAGGGCACGCTCTCGGAGTTCGAGCGCCTGAACTCCTGATCATATATCCACCACCGCCTGGACCACCACCCTCCCCTCCTCCCTCACCACCTCCATGAGGTGGTAGGTGGCGGCCTTCACCGCCGTCCTCTCCGGGTGCCTGGAGGGATCGAACCTCTCCCCCCTCACCCTTCCCCTGAGCCTCCACCTCCCCCCCTCCTCCCTGATCTCCACCCTGAAGTCGGAGAGGAGGAGGTTCTCCGCGTCCCTGAGGTAGAGGAGCCTGTCCAGCCAGTCGTAGAGGAGGGCCCTCTCATCCTCCGCCTCCAGCTCCACCTCCACCTCCTCCCTGGGCTCCACCCTGCTCGTGTCCACCATGATCTCGAAGAGGGCCAGGCCGGCATTCTCGAAGGCCTCCGCCAGGTCCCTCCCGTAGGCCCTGAAGCCTATGTCGGAGGGATGCTCCACCCACTCGAACCTCCTGTTTCCCAACTCCTTCACCCGGGCGCTCCCCTTCTCATCATGCCCATCGCTTCTAAAAAGCGGGCCCCCAGCCCTTGAACCTCACGAACCTCTTCTTTATCCCCTCGGCCTTGGGGTGGTGGAGGTGGTCCAGGGCCGTCCCCCTGGCCTCCCCTATCCTCATCCACTCCACCAGCTCCCTGAACCTTCCCCCCGCCAGGCCGTCCGCCACCGCCGCGTACCCCTGGGCCGTCTCCTTGGTGATCCTGGCCCCCTCCAGCCTCCCCACCTCCCTCACCTCCCCCAGCCTCCTCTCCAGCTCCCTCCTGATCCTCCCCACCCTCACCAGCCTCCCCGAGATCAGGAGCTCCCTGGGCCTCCTCACCGAGACCCTCAAGGAGGAGACCGCCTTCTCCACCCCCTCCATCAGGGCCTGGAAGGCCAGCTCGAACCTCTCCCCCTTCCCCTCCGCGAACCTCTCCGGATCCATCTCCCCGGTGAGGGTGGCCGCACCCCCCACGAACACGTCCCCCCTCTCCCACCTCCCCACCAGCTGCACCAGCTCCGCGTCCAGGGAGGAGGCGGTGAGGAAGCCGGGACCGGGGAAGGTGGTCCCCCCTATCCCGTCCACGATCCTCCCCTCCTCCACCCCCAGCGCCGCGTTGTACCCGTACCCCATCTCCACCAAGATGAAGGAGACCTCCCGGTAGGGGAGGCCCAGCCTCTCCGCCTGGCAGTGCACCCCCAGCACCGCCACCGCCATCTTGTCCGCCGTCCCCAGGTCCACCCTGTTGACCTTCCTGAACTCGGGGACGGTGGGGAGCTCCACCACGGAGGGGATGAAGACCACGGGGAAGCCCTCCCTCCTCATCCAGAGGCAGGCCTCGGTCATGTTGCGGTAGAGCAGGGCCCCGAAGAGCCCCCCCTCCACGGCCCTCCGCACCCCCTCCTTGGTGGTGAGCAGGATGTAGTTGTAGTACCAGTCCTCGAACACCTCCTCGGGGATCTCCCCTATCCTGGTGACCTCCACCCCGTACCCGGAGGGCCCGGCGATGAGGTCCAGGGGCAGGGCCTCCCTCACCGAGCTCCGGAAGAGCTCGGGCTCCCTGAGGAGCCGGGCGTTGTCCAGGGATCTCTCGTAGAAGACCACCCCGTCCTCCAGCCCGCAGAGGTCCATGCTCTTGGTCCCCGGGTCTATACCCAGCACCCTCACCATCCCCTCACCCCCGCAACCCTATCCTGTGCCCCTCCCTCACCCCCGCCCTGGAGAGGGTGCCGGGGGGGAGCTCCAGCAGGGCATCCGAGCCCCTGGGGGCGGAGCAGAACCTCCAGGGCCCGAGGGAGTGAACCAGCTTCACCGCCCTCCCCCTCCTCAGGTAGAGCAGGTCCAGAGGGAAGCGCATGAAGCAGGTGTGGACGTGCAGGTTCCTCCCCCTGAAGAGGAGGGACCCGGGCCTCCTCCTCAGCATCTGCCCCCTGAACCTCTTCCAGAAGGTGTCCGCCACCTCCACCCCCTCCGCCAGCACCCTGCCCGTGTCCTCGTCCACGGCCTTCATCTTTCCACCTATGGGGAGGTGGTAAAAAGTTTGGGCCGGAATCAAATGGGGCTCACGAGCCACCGGTGGCCCAAACCCTAGCTTAAGGGAGGAGAACTAGACCCCCTTTCTGAAAATCTAGGATGGATATAGTTCGACGAAAGTTCTGCTATCTCGAGAAGCAGGAACGGAGCCGATATATCGGCCCGGCGGAACCCCGCTCTCTTCCTCTATACGTTAGATACCATCAAACCCTGCCTGCTCAGACCTCAAGCTCCAGAATGCCCCTCCTGCTGGCGCCGGGGGAGGGATTTGAACCCTCGGGACCCAAAGGGTCACACGCTCTCAAGGCGTGCGCCTTACCAGGCTTGGCTACCCCGGCCCATCCTATCTCCGGGGGCCGGGGTATAGACCTGACGGAAATCCTTTTTTTGAGGGGGGAGGGAAGATGGGGGAGCTCAGGGACCTCTCCAAGCTGGGCTGGTACCTGGAGCTGCTGGCCTTCGTCCTGGTGGGGCTGGGAGTAGTTCTGCTGGGGACCGACGTGTACGTGATGGGGGCGAACCAGCAGCTCTCGGAGGTCGGGGCAGAGGTGGAAGGGGTGGAGGAAACCCTCACCTCCGCGGCGGCGCTGCTGATGGGGCTGGGGATGGCCCTGGTGGTCTGCGGGGCGGGTTGCTGGTGCCTGGGACACCGGATCCAAGTCACCCTGCAGGAGGCGGCCGAGGACCTGAGGGAGATGGAGGTGAGGAAGGCCGCCCGACAGACTCCCAGGGAGTAAGCCTTAAATATCGGTGGCGATATCGCTAGCGATATGTTCGGGTGGGCGAAGGGCCGGACCGCCGTGCCCAGGGGCCTGGTGCGCTACTACGTGCTGGAGTCCCTGAGCGAGAGGCCCATGTCCGGCTCCGAGATCATGGACGAGATCGAGAGGAGGAGCGAGGGATGCTGGAGACCCAGCCCGGGCTCCATCTACCCCCTGCTGGCCTGGCTGCAGGACACGGGGCACGTGGAGGAGCTGCCCCGCGACCGCAGCGGGCTCAGGAGGTACCGCCTCACGCCGGAGGGGAAGAAGCTCCTCCAGGAGGAGAGGAAGGTGTGGAAGAGGATGGGAGGGGGGGTGGGATTCTTCCCCCACCCCTGGGGCCCCCCCTGGCTCAGGCTCCCCCCGGAGAGGGCCGCGGAGCTGAGGAGGGCGATGCGCCGGGTGGTGGCGGCCTTCCTAGAGGCCGCCGGCGCCCTGGGGGAGAAGACCTCGGAGGAAGCCCTGAAAAGCCTTTGCGAGGTGCTGGAGGAAACGGCCGAAAGGCTGGAGGAGGTGAGCAAGGAGCTCAGGAGGGGGAAGGGATGAGGGAGGAGATCATAAAGGCGGTGGAGCTCACCAAGATCTTCAACGGACTGAGGGCGGTGGACCGGGTCACCTTCTCGGTGAAGGAGGGGGAGATCTTCGGCTTCCTGGGCCCCAACGGGGCGGGGAAGACCACCACCATAAACATGCTCACCACCGTGCTGAAGCCCACCAGCGGAAGGGCGGAGGTCTGCGGGTACGACGTGGTGAGGGAGCCGGAGAGGGTGAGGAGGTCCATAGGGGTGGTGCCGCAGGAGTACACGGCCGACGAGGACCTCACCGGTTACGAGAACGTGATGCTCTGCGCGGACCTCTACGGCCTGCCCAGGGAGGAGGGAAAAAAGAGGGCCCTGGAGCTCCTCTCGCTGGTGCAGCTGGAGCCCTTCAAGGACAAGAGGGTGGAGACCTACTCGGGAGGGATGAGGAGGAGGCTGGAGCTGGCCTGCGGCCTCATCAACCGCCCCAGGGTGCTCTTCCTGGACGAGCCCACCCTAGGCCTGGACGTCCAGACCAGGGCCTCCATCTGGGAGCACATCCGCTCCCTCAGGGAGAGGTTCGGGATGACCATCTTCCTCACCACCCACTACCTGGAGGAGGCGGACCAGCTGTGCGACCGCATCGCCATCATAGATCACGGGAGGATCGTGGAGGAGGGCAGCCCCTCGGAGCTGAAGGACTCCCTGGGAGGGGACCTCCTCACCCTGGAGTGCGAGGGTAACGGGGTGGAGGAGATCCTGAGGGCCGTGGAGGGGGTGAAGGTGGTGAGGAGGGAGGGAGGGGAGTACAGGGTGAAGGTGAGCAAGGGGGAGACCGTGGCTCCCCTCCTCCTGAGGATGCTCACCGACCGGGGGGTGACGGTGAAGCGCCTCTCCCTGACCAAGCCCACCCTGAACGAGGTCTACCTGGAGAGGACGGGCAGGTCGCTCAGGGACCAGGAGGAGAGCCCCGAGCAGGGGATAAGGCAGAGGGTGATCCTACGGAGAGCCAGGAGCTGAGCGGAAGACCCATGCAGGGCTTTCTGGCCCTCACCAGGAGGGAGCTGAAGAAGTGGTACAAGGAACCCCTCCTCATGCTCATCACCGTCCTGCAGCCCCTGATCTGGCTGACCCTGCTGGGGAAGGCCATGAACATAGGGGCCGTGTTCGGGGGTGGGGTGCCCCGGGAGCTGGCCAACCAGCTCATGCTCCGCTCCTTCGGGACCACCGACTACTTCTCCTTCATGGCCACGGGGATGATCGCCATGAGCTGCCTCTTCACCACCATGTTCACGGGCTTCTCCATCATCTGGGACCGGAGGCTGGGCTTTCTGAACAAGGTCCTGAGCACCCCCGTCTCCCGGGCCTCCATCGTGCTCTCCAAGATCCTCTACGCCACCCTGCGCTCCTCCTTCCAGGTCCTGATCATCCTGGGGGCGGCCTTCGCCCTGGGACTGAAAACGGGATCCGGCTTCCACCCCCTGTACCTCCTGGGGGTGCTGGTGGTGGCCTTCCTGCTGTGCGTGACCTTCTCCTCCCTCTTCCTCATGCTGGCCCTCCGTTCCACCAGGTGGGAGACCCCCATGGCCATGGTCAACCTGATGGTGATGCCCCTCATGTTCGCCTCCAACGTCTTCTTCCCCACCGAGCTCATGCCGGGATGGCTCAAGGTCGTGGCGAGCGTGAACCCCATCTCCTACACCAACGACGCCGTCAGGCAGTTCACCATCTACAGGCTGGACGCCGGGGTCCTCCTCAAGGACCTCACCTACCTGGGCCTCTTCGCCCTGGCCATCTCCTCCCTGAGCGTCTACCTGGCCAGGAGGTACCTCTCCCGCTAGCCCTTCAGCTCTATCTTGATGTGAACCTCCTGGGGAACCTGGAGGCGCATGAGCTGGCGCATGGCCCTCTCATCCGCGCTCATGTGGATGAGCCTCTTGTGGATCCTCAGCTCCCACTTGTCCCAGGTGGCCGTTCCCTCCCCGTCCGGGGCCTTCTTCACGGGTATGACGATCCGCTTGGTGGGGAGGGGGATGGGGCCGGACATCTCCACCCCGGTCCTCTGGGCTATCTCCTTGATCTGGGCACATATCTCGTCCAGCTTCCGGTGATCCGTGCTGGAGAGGTGTATCTTGGCCTGCTGCATGCCGGCACCCCTCACCTTCTCCCTAAGGGGTAAAAAAGGTTCACTTGGCCTTCACCACGTCTATGCACACACCGGCCGCGATGGTCATGCCCATATCGCGGATGGCGAACCTGGCGAGCTGCGGGATGTCGGAGACCTTCTCTATCACCAGGGGCTTCGTGGGCTTCACCCTGATGGTGGCCATGTCCCCCCTCTTTATGAACTGGGGATGCTCCTCCAGCACCGAGCCCGTCTTGGGATCCAGCTTGTTGATGATCTCCGTGATCTGGCAGGCCACCTGGGCGGTGTGCACGTGGAAGACGGGGGTGTACCCCGCCGCTATGGCCGTCGGGTGCTGCAGGACCGCTATCCTGGCCACGAACTCGCTCGCCACCGTGGGAGGCGAGCTCGGAAGCCCCGCCACGTCCCCCCTCCTGATCTCGTTCTTCGCTATTCCCCTCACGTTGAACCCTATGTTGTCCCCCGGCTCGGCCTTGGGGATGGGCTCGTGGTGCATCTCTATGGATTTGACCTCCCCGGTCTTCCCCGAGGGCTCAAAGACCAGCGTGTCCCCCACCTTGAGCACGCCCGTCTCCACCCTCCCCACGGGAACGGTGCCCACCCCGGTGATGGAGTAGACGTCCTGGATGGGAATCCTCAGGGGCTTGTCTATGGGCTTGGGGGGTATCACGAAGGCGTCCAGGGCCTGAAGCAGGGTGGGCCCGCTGTACCAGCTCATCTTGGAGCTGGGCTTCGTAACGTTCTCCCCGTAGAAGGCCGCCACGGGAACGAAGGGGAACTTGTCCGCGTTCCTGTAACCCACCACCCTGAGCATGTCCATGATCTCGGACTTCAGCTTCTCGTAGACCTCCTTCTTGTAGTCCACCAGGTCCATCTTGTTGATGGCCACCACCAGCTGCCCCACCCCCAGCGTGAAGGCCAGGGCGGCGTGCTCCCTGGTCTGGGGCATGATGCCGTCGTCGGCCGCCACCACCAGGATGCCGGCGTCCGCCTGGCTGGCCCCCGTGATCATGTTCTTGACGAAGTCCCTGTGCCCGGGGGCGTCTATGAGGGTGAAGTAGTACTTGTCGGTCTCGAACTTCCTGTGGGCCAGGTCGATGGTGAGGCCCCTCTCCCTCTCCTCCTTCAGGTCGTCGAAGACCCAGGCGAACTTGAAGGTCTTCCCCTTGTCCCCCAGGGCCTCGAACTTCTTTATCTCCTCCTCCTTCACCTCTCCCTTCTCGAAGAACAACCTGCCCAGCAGGGTGGACTTGCCGTGGTCCACGTGCCCCATCGTCACCAGGTTCAGGTGCGGCTTGGCCATCCTCTCGACCTTAGTCTCGATTGTCCTCCCGAATTTAAAGCTTTTCGCGTGAGCCTACCTGGCCTTCTCGGCTATCCTCTCTATCTCCTCCTTGCGGGCCACAGCGTAGCTCTTGGAGTCGTACTGGGAGGCCAGGATGATCTCCTCCGCCAGGCACTCCTCTATGGGCTTCTTGTTCCTGAAGGAGGCCGCGAAGGCCCCTGCCGCCAGGTTCATCAGGGCCACATCGATCCCCCTGGCCGGGGAGGCGTCCACCGCCACATGGTAGGTGATGCCCCCGTAGGTGACCCTGGTGGTCTCCTCCCTGGGGGCGGCGTAGTGGATGGCGTCCACCAGCACCTGCAGGGGGTTCTTCTTCGTTCTCTCCTCTATGATCTCGAAGGCCCTCTTCACGATGTTGTAGGCCTTGTGCTTCTTGCCGCAGGCCCCCGCCCCCCTGATCACCCTCCCCCCTATCTTTTTGGCCCCGGGCCCTGACCTCATGACCTTGTTGATCAGGCGCTCCACGATGGGCACCTCCGCCTTGCCCAGCGGCTTGGAGGCCTGCCTTCCCCCGGAGGAGAGGGAGAGCGTGGGCTGGAGCCTCAGGTACTTCCTCATCCCCGGATCCTTCACCTCCACCCCTTCCGCCGACCACTTCCCGAAGTACTTGAACTCCATCCCCTCACCTCGTCGGCTTCTCCTTCCTCCCCTTCACCAGCTCCTTGAGGGACACCCCGTTCACCTTCACCACCTTGTACCTCACCCCGGGGATGTCCCCCTTCGGACCCCCCTGGGCACCCCCTATCCCCTCTATGATCACCTCATCGTGCTCGTCGATGAACCCTATGGCACCGTCCCCCGGGGCGAAGGCGGTGACCTGCCTCCCGTTCTTCACTATCTGCACCCTCACGCACTTCCTTATGGCCGAGTTGGGCTGCTTCGCCTCCACCCCCACCTTTTCCAGGACGATGGCCCTGGCCTGGGGGGCCCCCTCCAGCGGGTCGGCCTTTTTGTCCAGCTGGAGCACCCTCCTCTTGTAGCCCGAGTCCTTCCACCTGAACCTCCGCCTGTCCTTGGAAAGCTTCCTGGCCGCGAACTCTCCCTTTCCCATCCCCTTCCCTCTGGCGCCTCACCTTATTATTATGTTGTGAATCCCCAGGTTCCTCTGGGCCAGCTTCTTGGCCCTCTTGATCCGGGCCCCCGCCTTTCCTATCGCCAGCCCCTTCTCCTGGGGCCTCACCTCCACCACCGCCACCTTCTTCCCGTCCTCCTCCGTCAGGGTGAGGGAACTCAGCTGAACGGGGGCGAAGAGCAGCCTGAGGAACTCCTCCGGGTCCTCGGAATACCCCACCACCTCCACCTCCTTTCCCAGCAGCCTGCGGAGCTTCTTTATGTGGCGGCCGTTCTTTCCCACGCAGAGCCCCACCAGCTCCTTCTCCACCAGGAAGATCAGCCTGTTCTCCTCCTCGCTGAAGATGCAGTCCCTGGCCTTCACCCCGCTGACCATCTCCAGAAGGGAGATGTACCTCATCTCTTCCTCGCTGAGGGTGATGCTCAACCTTCCACCGCCGACAGCAGATGGGAGTTCCCCGGGTCCAGCACCGAGAACACGTTCACGGCGAAGGGTTTCCCGGCCGCCTCCCCCAGCTCCCAGCTGCTCCCGGAGTACCTCAGGAGGGGGACGCCGAAGAGCCTGGAGAGGTGCTCCACCTCCCTCCTCACCTCCTCGGGACAGTTGGAGGCCAGTAGCACCATCTTCACCTTGCCGGCCCTGAGTAGCTTCAGGGAACGGTCCGTGCCCAGCACCACCTTGCCGCTCTCCACCGCCTTCCTTATCTCCTCATTCAGGTTCACTCCTACCACCCTGCATCACCAGACGCACCGAACCCGTTCCCAGGGGAATCGGGTTGCCCGTTATGATGTTCTCCGTGACCCCCCTTAACCTGTCCTGCTCCCCCCTGAGGCAGGCCTCCAGCAGGTGCTTCAGGGTGAGCTCGAAGGCCGCCCTGGCGAGCACGCTGGACTTCTCCCCGCTTATCCCGTGTCTGCCTATGGGCCTCACCTCCCCCGAAGCGGTCATGGCGTCCGCCACCAGCATGATGTGCCTCACATCCACCTCCAGACCCTGCTCCTGCAGGGTCTTCATCATCTCGTCGATCAGGGCGTTCCTTGCCGCCTCTATCCCCAGGACCTCCTCTATCTCCCTTATGTTGTTGGTCAGGGTCCTCCTCTTGTCCACCCCCTCCAGCCGCAGGATCTCCGCGAAGTTGGAGCCCTCCGTGTAAATCACGTACTCCTCGCCCTCCTTCTTCACCACCACCTTGCTGATGTCCCTGATCCCCTTGAGCCTGAGCTTCCTCACCCTCATGGCCAGCTTGCGAAGCTCCGAGAGGCCCCCCTCCTCCTCCTTTATCCTCAGCTTGGTGTCCTCCAGCGTTACCTTCGTCTTGGGGCCCAGCTGCTGGGAGAGGGCCTCGGCCACCTTGGAGGGGGTGAGCCCCTTCTGGCGGAGCCTGGAGCGGCTCAGGAAGAGGAGGAGCTGCATGTTGATGAGATCCGTCTCCATCTCGGAGATCACGTCCTCCACCGTGGTCATCTCTATCTCCTGGGCGAGGGCCCTGGCCTTCTCCTTGTCCTTCGAATAGGGGGCCTCCAGGTAGACCGTCATCAGGGCGGCCGAGGGGGTCCTCCTGGTGTCGAGGATCTCTATGAGCCTGGGGAGACCCAGCGTGACGTTCAGCTCCGCCACCCCCGCGTAGTGGAAGGTGCGGAGGGTCATCTGCGTTCCTGGCTCCCCTATGGACTGGGCCGCCACGGTGCCCACGGCCTCCCCCGGCTCCACCAGGGAGGCCAGGTAGGCCTCCCTCGTGGCCTCGATCACCTTCTGGAGGGCCTCGGCGGTGATGGCCTTCTGCTTGGCCCTTTTGAGGAGGGCCTCCTCCAGCTCCTCCACCACGGAATCGGGCACCACCCCCCTGAGCTTCCGCACCTCCTCCCTTATGGTCTCCGGTGAAACCCCCGCCATCTCAGTCCGCCCCCAGCACCCTCTCCACCAGTCTCTCCACCCTCACGGCCTTGCCGTTGTCCGTCCTCATGGGGTCGGCCCCGTCCTCCCCGTACAGGAACTGGACGATCCCCCCCACGGCATCCCTAACCGTCCCGTCGTACTCCACGTGGAGGTCCTGGAGGGCGTTTATCAGCCTGCGCTGCATGTAGCCGCTCTGGGCCGTCCTCACGGCCGTGTCCACCAGCCCCTCCCTGCCTCCCGTGGCGTGGAAGAAGAACTCGATGGGCCTGAGGCCGCTCTTGTAGCTGGAGCTCACGAACCCCCTGGCCTCGGCCCCCAGGTCCCCGGGCTTGAAGTGGATCAGCACCCTTCCCGTGTACCCCCGGTTCAGCCTCTCCCCCCTCACCGACTGCTGTCCCACGCAGGCGGCCATCTGGGTCAGGTTCAGCATGCTGCCCCTGGCCCCCGTCCTGGCCATGATGACCGCCGGGTTGGAGAGGGTCAGGTACCTCTCCGCCTCCTCCCCGGCCTTGTCCCTCACCTCGGCCAGGATCTCCATGATCTTCATCTCCAGGGTTTCCCTCAGGGAGCGCCCGGGCAGGGGCTCCATCTCCTCCCTCTCGTAGATCTCTATCTGCTCCGCCACCCTCTTCTTGGCCTCCTCCAGCTTCTCCTCTATCCTCTCCTTGGCGTTCTCGGGTATGTCCTCGTCGTCTATGCTGGTGGTGAAGCCCAGCATGGTGGCGGCGGCTATGGAGAGCCTGGTCACCTGATCCAGGAACTCCGTGGCCCTCTCCACCCCGTACTCCTTCACGATCCTGTCCCAGAGCTCGCACTTGTCCAGGGCCTTGTAGGCGTGGGCGTCGATCACCCCCTTCTTCAGCTCCCCGTTCCTGATCACCACGTAGGCCTCCTTCTCGCACTCCTCCTCCCGGCACTTGGAGCAGCCCTCGCATATCTTGGCCCTGTAGGTCAGGTTCAGGTCCTTGGGGAGGAGGACGCTGAAGATCTGCTTCCCGGTCCAGTACTCCCTGCCCTCCCTCACCACCGCGGGAGGCGGGAGGACGGGCTCCACCCCGGCCTGCATCAGGAGCTGGCAGGCCTTCTCCCTGTCCAGGAGGGTGTCCTTCCTGGTGAGCAGGTAGGCCCCCGTGATGTGGTCCTGGATTCCCCCTATGATGGGCCCCCCGAACCTGGGGGAGAGGATCTGGTTCTGCACGGCCATCAGGATCATGGCCTCCACCTGGGCCTCCTCGCTCTGGGGCACGTGCAGGTTCATCTCGTCCCCGTCGAAGTCGGCGTTGTAGAGGGGGCAGACGCAGAGGTTGAGCCTGAAGGTGAGCCCGGGCATGACCCTCACCCGGTGGGCCATGATGGACATCCTGTGGAGGGAGGGCTGACGGTTGAAGAGCACGATGTCCCCGTCCCTGAGGTTCCTCTCCACCACGTACCCGGGCTCCAGCTTCTGGGCCAGCTCCTCCCTGTCCGCGTACCTCAGGTCGTACCTCCTGCCGTCCGGGCTTATGACCCACTGGGCCCCGGGGTACTGGTAGGGACCCCTCCTGACCAGCTCCCTCATCTCGTCCAGGTTGAAGGAGGTGACCCTGGTCCTGACCGTCAGGACCCTGGCCACGTGCTCGGGCACCCCCACCTCGTAGAACTTCAGACAGGGGTCCGGGGAGATCACCGCCCTGGCGGAGAAGTCCACCCTCTTCCCGGAGAGGTTGCCCCTGAACCTCCCCTCCTTACCCTTCAGCCTCTGCCCCAGCGTGCGCAGGACCCTGCCCGACCTGTGCCTGGCGGGGGGAACCCCGGAGATCTCGTTGGAGAAGTAGGTGGCCACGTGGTACTGGAGCAGCTCCCAGAGGTCCTCCACGATGAGGTGGGGGGCCCCGGCCTCCATGTTCTCCGCCAGCCTCTGGTTGATCCTTATGATGTCCACCAGCTTGTGCGTCAGGTCGTCCTCCGACCTCACCCCCGTCTCCAGCGTGATGCTGGGCCTCACGGTGACGGGGGGAACGAGGAGCACCTGGAGGACCATCCACTCCGGCCTTATGGAGGGGTCTATCCCCAGGAGCTTCAGGTCCTCGTTCCTTATCCTCTCCAGCCAGATCCTTATGTCGAGGGGGGTGAGCCTCCTCTTGCCCTCCAGGAAGGTGAAGGGCTTCTCGAACTTTATCTCCTGCTGCTCCTCCCCGCAGTGGGGGCACTTCTTCTGCTTGGCCCTCTGGAGGACCTCCCGGGAGAGCTCCCACCAGTCCTCCCTCCCCTCCATCTTCTCCAGCCACTCCGCCCTGTCCTTATCCTCCAGGAGGATCCTGCCGCACTTCCTGCAGGTGGACTGGAGGAGGTCCAGGATGGTCTCCACGTAGTTCACGTGGATGACGGGCCGGGCCAGCTCTATGTGCCCGAAGTGCCCGGGGCACTCCTTGGGCCCCCCTCCGCAGGTCCTGCAGGTGAGGCCCGGCTCCACCACCCCCAGCCTCCTGTCCATGAGCCCCCTCTCGATGGGCATGCCGTCCTCGTCGTAGGTGTCGGCGGTGACCACCCTGGTCACCGACATCTTGCGCATCTCGTCGGGGGAAAGGAGGGAGAAGCGGATGCTTTCTATCACCCTCTGGGGTCTCATCCCCTCACCTCCTCAGGCCTTCTCCCGCAGCTTTATGCGGGTGTCCAGGCAGAGGGACCTGAGCTCGTCCAGCAGCAGCTTGAAGGCGTAGGGCATCTCCACGCTGTAGATCTCCGACTCCTCCTCGCAGAAGGGGCAGTAGATCCTGTTCCTCTTCCTGTCATAAACGGAGAAGTGGCCGCACTTACCGCAGATCAGGGCATCGAACTTGTCGGAGCTCTCCAGCAGCCTGTCCCTCAGGAGCCTGGCCGCCCCGTAGCCTATGAGGCAGTCCCTCTCCATCTCCCCGAACCTCAGCCCTCCCTCCCTGGCCCTGCCCTCCGTGGGCTGGTGGGTGAGAACCTGGACGGGTCCCCTGGACCTCACGTGCACCTTGTCGACGGCCATGTGGTGCAGCCTCTGGTAGTAGCAAACCCCTATGAAGATCTCCGCCGGGATCATCTCCCCCGTCATCCCGTTGTACATCACCTCCTTGCCCACCGGGCTGAAGCCGTGCTTGAGAAGCGCCTTCCTTATCGCCTCCTCGGGCTCACCCTCGAAGGCGGTGCCATCCACCTCCCTGCCCTCCAGGGCCCCCGCCTTTCCCGCCACCATCTCCAGCAGCTGCCCTATGGACATCCTGGAGGGAATGGCGTGGGGATTGATGATGAGGTCGGGCACGATGCCGCTCTCCGTGAAGGGCATGTCCGCCCCATCCATCACCATACCCACCACCCCCTTCTGCCCGTGCCTCGAGGCGAACTTGTCCCCCAGCTCGGGTATCCGCAGGCTCCTGACCCTCACCCTGGCCGACCGGTACCCCTCCGCCGTCATCACCAGGTAGACCATGTCGGCTATCCCCTCCTCCCCCGCCTTTATCCTGACGGAGCTCTCCCTCCTCCCCGCCTCCGTCCTCACCCCGAACTCGTCCGTCTCCTCGAAGAACCTCGGCGGGCTGGTCCTGCCTATCACCACGTCATCGGCCGCCAGCCTGCACTCCGGCTCCACTATCCCGTCCTCCCCCAGGTTCTGGTAGTGGGTGGGGTCGGAGAAGCCCCTCACCTCCTCCGGGGGCACCTCGAACTTGTCCCTCTGACCCCCCGAGTACCTCCCCTCCTCGGCCTCGTAGATGGTGAAGGAGGTGCTCCTGCCCAGACCCCGGTCTATGGAGTCCCTGTTCACTATGAGGGCATCCTCCATGTTGTACCCGCCGTAGCAGGCTATGGCCACCACCAGGTTCTGGCCGCAGGGCCTCTTCCTGAGCCCCACCAGGTCCACCACGCGGGTCCCCACCAGCGGGCGCTGGGGATAGTGGAGGAAGTAGGCGTGCGTGTCCGTGCGGGTGTGCATCCCCACGGAGAAAACCCCCAGAGCCTGCTTGGCCATGTTGGCCCCGTAGGTGTTGCGGGGGGACTGGTTGTGCTCGGGGTAGGGGATGAGGGAGGCGCCCACCCCCAGCATGGCCAGCGGGTGCAGCTCCAGATGGGTGTGCTCGGGCGTGAGCTCCTCGGGGTTTATCGCCACGTAGGTGTTCTCCTCCTCGTCCGCATCCAGATACTCCACCACCCCCTCCCTCACCAGCTCCCCCCAGCTCATCCTGCCGCTCTTCAGCATCTCCAGGTGCTGGTCGGTTACCAGGGGCTTGCCGTCCTTCACCACGATGAGGGGCCTCCTCACCCTCCCCGGATCGCACCAGACCGTGACCTCGTTGGTGTCCTTCTTGAACCTGACGTTCACCTGATCGCTGAACTCTCCCCTCCTCCTCCTCTCCCTGATCTCCTGGGCCAGCTTCTCCCCGTCCGTCGTGGTCCCTATCACCCTCCCGTTGAGGAAGACCGCCGCCCTTCCGCTCCGCTCCCCTCCCTTCCGGATGGGGGTCACCCCGATCCTGTAGAGGCCCCTCTCCACCTCCCCCTCGTCCGCCCCCGTGGAGATCTCGGCGGTGAGGGCCAGGTTCTTGACCAGCCCGCAGTTGGGCCCCTCGGGGGTCTCGGAGGGGCAGATCTTCCCCCAGTGGGTGGGGTGCAGGTCCCTGGCCTCGAAGTGGGGCTGGCTCCTGCTGAGGGGGGAGATGATCCTCCTGAGGTGCGAGAGGGTGGAGATGTAGTTGGTCCTGTCCAGCAGCTGGCTCACCCCCGTCCTTCCCCCCGGCCAGTTGCCGGTCGCCAGGGTGTGCCTTATGTGCTCGGTTAGTAGGTCCGCCCTCGCCGCCGTCCTGAGGTTGAGCTCCCTGCCCCTGGCGTAGGAACGCTCCAGCTGGTACTTGATGTCCTTGATGAGGTTGGCCAGGGCCACCCTGAAGATGTTCTCCAGCATCTCCCCGCTGAGCTTCAGGCGCTTGTTCCCGTAGTGGTCCTTGTCGTCCACCCCCCTCCTGCCCAGCGAGAGCTCTATCACCCTCTCCACCATGCTCCCCAGGAAGTAGGCCTTGGCCAGCCTGTCCTCCGGGGAGGTGCCTATGTGGGGGAGGAGGTACTTGTCCAGCACCTCCTGGGCCCTCTGGAGCCTGTAGCTCTTCACCTGCCCTATGGCCACCCTCTTCCCTATGACGTCGAGCGCGTCCTTCTCCGTCTTGACCTCTATTCCCTCCCTCAGGTTCTCGAAGAGCTCCCTCACGATCTCGGGATCGTCCGAGACGGCCTCCACGATGTCCTTGTCCTTCACCAGGCCGAGCGCCTTCATCACCACCACCAGGGGGAGCTGCCCGGGGACGGCGGGGAAGGAAACCCTTATCAGCCCGTCCTTCTTCCTCTCCACCACCACCAGGGCCCTGAAGCCCCTCCGGCTGGAGAAGACCTTGGCCACCTCCACCCCCAGGCGCTCATCCCTCTCCACCAGGATGGAGTTCGTGGCCAGGTCGTCCTGGATGACGATGACCCTCTCGGAGCCGTTGATGATGAAGTACCCCCCGGGGTCCATGGGGTCCTCCCCCATCTCCACCAGCTCCTCCTCGCTCTTCCCGTGCAGCACGCAGATCTTGGACTTGAGCATGACGGGGATCTCCCCTATCATCACCTTCTGGGGGGGGTGCCTCTGCCCGCCGGAGACGATGCTCATCTCCAGGTAAAGGGGGGCCAGGTAGCTCATGTTGCGCATCCTGGCGATGTTGGGGGTGACGTTGGGCGCCCTGGAGTAAGATCCGTCCGCCTCCCTGAACCAGGGCTCCCCCACGGAGATCTTCCCGAACTCCACGTGGACCCCCTCGATGTCCAGCTCTATCCCCCCCACGTCGTCTATCACCCTCTGGAGGCCGTAGTCGATGAAGTCGTTGTAGGAGTCCAAGTGCTGCCTTACCAGGCCCCTTTCCCGCAGGAAGGCCTCCACCAGCGCCCAGCGATCCTCCAGGACCAACCTCACCCCTCCACCACGTACCTGTAGGCCACCGCCTCCCCCGCGGTCCGGCTCTTCCTGCGCACCTCCACTATGTCCCCCACCTTGGCCCCTATGGCCCTGGCCACGGGATCGCTCACCTTGAGCAGGGGGAGCTGGTTCGGCTTGACCCTGTACCTCCTGAGGACCTCTTCCCCCTCCTCCCTCGACAGGACCCTGTGCTCCGGCACCAGCACGTGCCCCCGGGGATCGAACTCCTCTCCCATCCCTTCGCCCCATGCGGGCCTGGTGGGATTCGAACCCACGACTCCCGGCTTAAAAGGCCGGTGCGCTAGCCAGACTGCGCCACAGGCCCAACTAATCGGGGAGTCAAAACTACTTATATTTATCTCTTTCGGAGGTAAGCCCACCCCCCCGCTTCACTCCACCTCGTACACCCTTCCCCTCTCCACCTCCCCCGCCTGGAACCTCCTCCTCATCTCATCGGCTATCCTCTGGGCCAGGGGGGTGGGGTACTGCCCGGTCAGGCAGCCGAGGCAGAGGTCCTCCCTCCTCATCCCGGTGGCCCTCACGAAACCCTCCAGGGACTGATAGTGAACGGAATCCGCCCCTATCAGGTGGGCTATCTCCTCCTCCGTGTGGGTGGACCCTATGAGCTCCCCGAAGGTGGCCATGTCGATGCCGTAGAAGCAGGGGGAGAGGATGCGGGGGAAGGTGAAGTAGAAGTGGATCTCCTTGGCCCCCGCCATCCTGAGCTTCCTTATCACCCTCCTGGAGGTGTCCCCCCTGACGATGGAGTCCTCCACCACCGCTATCCTCTTCCCCCTGAGGGTCTCCGTGACGTTGATCTTCCTGGAGATGATCTTCTCCCTCTCCTCCGAGCTGGAGATGAAGGCCCGGTCCACCACGTACCTGTGCCTTCTCACCGCCCTCTCCCAGGGTATGCCCGTGACCTCGTGCATGCCGTAGGCGGCGTCATCACCGGTGGAGGGTATGGAGACGATCAGGTCCACCCTCTTCGGCAGGTCCGGGTCCTCCCTGGCCAGGTTCCTCCCGAATTCCTCCCTCACCTTGTACACCGGCTTCCCCCCGTCTAGCACGGAGTCCGGCCTGGCGAAGTAGGCGAACTCAAAGCTGCAGAAGGCCCTCCTCTCCCCCCTCACTATCCTCTCCCTCCTCATCCCCTCACCCGACCAGATGAGGAGCTCCCCCGGCTGCACCTCCGACTCGTACCTGAACTCGTTGATGTCCAGGCCCGCGCTCTCGGAGGAGACGGCGAAGGTCTGGTTGTCGGGACTGCAGCCGTAGCAGAGGGGCTTTATCCCCAGGGGATCCCGGAAGGCGAAGAACTCCCCCCTCTGGGTCAGGCCCACCACGGAGAAGGCTCCCTCTATCCCCCTCATGCATCCCTCCACCGCGGAGACCAGGTCCGAGTTCCTCATCCCCCTCAGCAGCTTCCTGGAGAGGAGCTCTATGTCGGAGGAGGAGGGGGAGAGGCCCCTGGCCTCCCCCTTGAGCTCCTCCCTCAGCTCCTTCACGTTCACCAGGTTGCCGTTGAAGGCCAGGGCGATCTTCTCCTCCCTTCCCACCAGGAAGGGCTGCATGTCCCTGATGAGCCAGTACCTGGTGCTCCTCCCCGAGGTGGCGTACCTGACGTGACCCACCCCCACGTGGCTCCTGAAGTTCCTGAAGAGCCTCCTGATCACCGGATGCCTCACGGGGGGAAGGAGGCCCAGCGAGCGGTAGGAGGTGAACTCCCCCTCCCTCACCTCGGCGAAGCCGTAGGAGTGGTGTCCGCGGTGGTTCTGGGCGATCAGCCCCCAGTACAGGTGGGAAAAGACCGCCTTGCCCTCAAAGTCAAAAGCCCCGAAGACCCCGCATGACTCCCCAAAAGAGCCCAATCCCCCACCAGAGTGGTTAGGGGGGCCTCTTTAAAATTCCTTACCCGTCAGCCTTTGGTAGCACTCCACGTATCTCCTGGAGGTCTGGAGGATGACCTCCCTGGGGAGGCGGGGGGCTGGAGGCTTCCTGTTCCAGCCCGAGCGGGTGAGGTAGTCCCTGACGTACTGCTTGTCGAAGCTGGGGGGATCCTTCCCCTCCTCGTACCCCTCCGCGGGCCAGAAGCGGGAGGAGTCCGGGGTGAGGAGCTCGTCTATGAGGAGGAGCTCCCCTCCCCTCAACCCGAACTCGAACTTGGTGTCCGCTATCAGGATCCCTCTCCTCTCCGCCAGGGAGAAGGCCCTCTCGTAGAGGGAGAGGGAGAGCTCCCTTATCCTCTCCGCCGTCTCCTCCCCCAGCCTCTCCACCACCTCCCCCCAGCCCACCTCCCTGTCGTGACCCTCCTCCTCCTTGGTGGTGGGGGTGAGGATGGGCTCGGGAAGCCTGGAGGCCTTCTTGAGGCCTGGGGGGAGGCGTATCCCGCAGATCTCCCCTCCTGAGGAGTACCTCTCCCAGGCGGAGCCGTAGAGGAAGCCCCTGACGATGAACTCGAAGGGGAGGGGGGTGGCCCTCCTCACCAGCATGGTCCTTCCGTCCACCACCTCCACGAGGTGGCTGGGAACGTCGCGGAAGAGGTTGAACCAGAAGGCGGAAATCCTGTTGAGGGCCTCCCCCTTGAAGGGGATGCCGTCGGGAAGCACCACATCGAAGGCCGAGATCCTGTCGGTGGATACCACCAGCAGCAGGCCCTCCCCCACCTCGTAGATGTCCCTGACCTTCCCCCTCTTGAAGAGCTTGAGGGGAAGCTCGGACCTCAGCAGGGGCTCCTCTACCTCCATCCCTTCCGGGCCTCCCCGTCGGCGGAGAGCACCTCCTCCCTCCTCCTCTCCTGCCAGCGGGATACCCTCTCCCCCAGCTCCCTGTCCGCCAGGGAGAGGATCTTGGCCGCCGCCAGCGCCGCCCCCTCGGGGTCCGCCACCACCAGCGGGGCCACCCCCCGGGGCATCCTCAGGGAGGAGAAGATGTCGAAGGGGAAGCTCTCCATCCTCACGGGGCAGGCTATCACCGGATGCCTCACCCTGGCGTCCACCATCCCGGAGAGGGCGTTCGACCTACCCACCACGGTGAGGTAGACCAGCTCCTCCCCGCTCCGTTCGTACTCCGCCAGCATCTCCAGCAGCCTGTCGGGGGTCTTGTGGGCGGAGGCCACCCTCTCCTCGAACCTCACCCCCAGCTCCCGGAGCAGGGCCCTGGCAGGCTCCGCGAACTCCACGTCGGACTTGGAGCCGTAGAGGATCACCACCTTCATTTTCCCGCCAAGGAGGGAAGGGGAGCTTTTAGCTTTGCCGATGCTCCCGGGAACGGTGGGACCAGCCGGAAGGCTTCAGGGATCATGCCTAGCGAGAGCCCTGGCTGGGACCCCCGACCTGTCCGGGGACAAACCGTGGGGATAGACTTTGCTCTCCGTCTTGAGCAGACTAGGAGATTCGCCGCTCCGGTGGGCTCAGAGGTTCTCCACCAGGGAGGTGAAGATCCTCATCCCGTCCCCGTGCTCCGGAACCTCCTCCCTACCCGTCCAGTCGGGGAGCTGGATGCCGAAGGCCGCCCTCTCCGGGTGGGGCATGAGGCCCAGGATCCTGCCGGTGGGGTCGCATATCCCGGCGATGTCGAAGAAGGAGCCGTTGGGGTTCAGCGGGTACCTACCCCCCGCCGGCCTCCCCTCCCCGTCGCAGTACCTGAAGACCAGCTGGTCCCCCCTCCTCAGCCTCCCCAGCAGGGCCCTCTCCCTTCCCCGGGGGAAGAGGAACTTCCCCTCCGCGTGCGCCACCGGCATCCTCAGCACCTCCCCCCTCCTCATCCCCCTGGTGAAGAGGCACCTCCCCCCGCCCTCCACCCTGAGCCTCACCCACCGGCACTCGAAGCCCCCCGAGTTGTTCAGGGCCAGGGCGGCCTCCACCTCCCCCCACCTGAAGCCTGGAAGGAGGCCCGCCTCCACCAGGACCTGGAACCCGTTGCAGATCCCCAGGATGGCCCCTCCCCTCTCCACCAGCCCCCTCAGCTCCCGGAGCATCCTCACCCCCAGCTCCTTCCCCAGGATGGCCCCCGCCCTCACCCTGTCCCCGAAGGAGAAGCCCCCTGGGATCACCAGGGCATCGTACCTCCCCAGCCCCTCCCTCCTCACCCTCCTGAGGTGGACGAGCTCCGCCTCCGCCCCCGCCTCCTCCAGCGCCACCAGGGTCTCCCCGTCGCAGTTGGTCCCCTCCGCCCTCAGGACGCAGACCCTCACCAAGCCGGACTCCTCCAGGCCCTCCCCAGCTCCTCCCCCTCCACCTCCCACCCCTCCCTCCCCTTCACCCTGAGGACGTTCTCCCCGGTAACCCACCCTATCCTGGAGGCCCTCCTCCCCGCCAGCCCCCTGAACTCCTCCTCCCCCTCCTCCCTCACCTCCAGCAGGAACCTGCTGTTGGACTCGGAGAAGAGGAGGAAGTCCTCCCTGAGCCTCCCCGCCGAGGGCACCAGGGAGAGGTCCACCTCCGCCCCCCTCTCCCCCCCGAGCACCATCTCGGCCAGCGCCACCCCCAGCCCACCCTCCGAGAGGTCGTGGCAGGCCCTCACCAGCCCCCGGTCCACCGCCTCCCTCACGATCTCCAGGTTCCTCCTGGCCTCCCCCAGCCTCACCCTGGGCACGCTCCTCCCCAGGTGGCCCAGCAGGGCGTAGTACTCGGAGCCCCCCAGCTCCGGGTAGGTGAGGCCCAGGAGGTAGAGGGGGTCCCCCTCCCTCTTCAGCTCCACCGAGACCGCCCTCCTGACGTCGGGTATCAGCCCCACCGCGGTGAAGAGGAGGGTGGGGGTGACGGGACCGAGCACGGACTCGTTGTACAGGCTGTCCTTCCCGGAGATGAAGGGGGTGCCCAGCCCCTTGGCGAAGAGGTAGCAGGCCTCGCAGGCCCTGACCAGGGAGCCCAGCTGCTCCTCCTTCTCGGGGCTCCCCCAGACGAAGTTGTCCAGCAGGGCCACCCTCCTCCCCCCCACGGCCGCGTTGTTCCTCACGGCCTCCTCCAGGGCGGAGGCTGCCATCCAGAAGGGGTCTATCCTGCCGTACCTGGGCTTCAGCCCGCAGGAGAGCACCACCCCCCTCCAGGAGCCCCTGAGGGGCTTGAGAACCACCCCGTCGTTGGGTCCCCCGCGCTCCCCTTGAAGGGGCTTAAGGACCGTCCTCCCCTGAACCTCGTGGTCGTAGGTCCTGATCACCTCCTCCCTGCTGCTCACGTTGGGGGAGGAGAGGAGCCTGAGCAGGGTCTTCTTGGGATCGGGAGGGGAGAAGCTGGGCTCCTCCAGCCGCGGGGCCCTCCACCTGGCCCTCCTCTCCACCTCGGGGGGGGAGAAGAGGAAGTCCAGGTCCAGCTCCGCCACCCTGTGGCCGGAGTAGAGGACCCGGAGGGGACCCCTCCTCCCGAACCTCCCCAGCGGAACGGCCTCCACCCCCTCCTCCTCGAAGATCCCCAGAACCTCCTCCAGGTTCTCCGGGGGGACGCTCAGGGCCATCCTCTCCTGGGACTCCGAGACCCAGATCTCCCAGGGCCTCATCTCGCACTTGAGGGGAACCCTCTCCAGCCAGACCTCCAGCCCGCAACCCGCCTCCCTGGCCATCTCCCCGCAGGCGCAGGAGATCCCCCCTCCCCCCAGGTCGGTGATGGAGCTGGCCAGCCTCCTCCTCCCCACCTCCAGGATCCCCCTCCTCAGCTTCTCCTCCTCCATGGGATCGGGGATCTGGACGGCCGGTCTGGAGACCTCCTCCGACTCCTCCGAGAGCTCCAGGGAGGCGAAGGTGACCCCGTGGATGCCGTCCCTTCCCGTCCTTCCCCCGGCCAGCACCAGGAAGTCCCCCGGCCTCGTCCTCTTCACGTACTCCCGGAGGCGGAGGAGCCCCACGCACCCGCAGTAGACCACCGGGTTCCCCACGTAGCTCTCGTCGAAGTATATGGCACCCGCCACGGTGGGGATGCCCATGTTGTTGCCGTAGGCCCCTATCCCCGCCACCACCCCCCTGTAGATGTAGCGGGGGTGCTTGACCCCCGGGGGAAGCCTCTCGTGGGGGAAGTTGAGGGGGCCGAAGCCCAGCACGTCCAGGCAGGCTATGGGCTCGGCCCAGACGCCCAGGATGTCCCTTATCACCCCTCCCACCCCCGTGGCCGCCCCTCCGAAGGGCTCGATGGCCGAGGGATGGTTGTGGGTCTCCACCTTGGCGGCTATGGCGTACTCCCCCTCGAACTCCACGATGCCGGCGTTGTCCCTGAAGACGGAGACGCACCAGGGAGGGGAGAGCTCCTCCGTGACCCTGGCTATGTAGTCCCGGAAGAGCCTCACCCTCCTCCTCCCCACCCTCACCACCCCCTTGAAGGTCTTGTGGTAGCAGTGCTCCGACCAGGTCTGGGCTATGCCCTGGAGCTCCACGTCGGTGGGGTTCCTCCCCCTCCTGGAGAAGTACCTCCTGCACTCCTCCATCTCCCTTAGGCTCATGGCCAGGCCCATCTCCCGGCTTATCCTCAGCAGCTCCTCCCTCCCCGCCCCCAGCAGGTCCACCTCGAAGACCTCGAAGGGGAGAGGGAGCCTCCGGTAGAGCTCTCCCAGCCCCTCACCTCCTGCCCTTCCCCAGCTCCCTCACCTCGAAGGAGTAGTCGTCCTTCACCGGATTGGAGAGGAGCCTCCTGCACATCTCCTCCGTGAGCCTCCTGGCCTCCTCCAGGCTGGAGGCCGAGAGCTCCAGCTCGTATACCTTGATCACCCCCACCCTGGAGACCCTGTACCCCAGGTCCCTCAGGGCCCTCCCGGTGCTCTCCCCCTCGGGATCCAGGTATCCCGGCTTCAGCCTCACCTCCACCCTGCTCAGGTACCTCATTCCCTCACCCGTACTCGAACTTCCCCCACCGGCTCTTTATGATCACCCTGTTCCTCCCCCTACCCCTCTCGCACCTCCCTATCACGCCCGCCCCAAGCCCGAAGCCCTCCGAGATCCTCACCACCTCCTCCGCCTCCTCCGGGTCCACCACCAGCTCGAAGCCCACCCCCATGTTGAACACCTGGTACATCTCCCTCCACTCCACCCTCCCCTCCCTCTGCACGAGGAGGAAGAGGGGATCGGGCTCGGGGAGGCTGTCCTTCACGTAAACCACGTTCCTCCCCACCCTCAGGCTCTTGGTCAGCCCCCCTCCGGTGTTGTGCACCATGGCCCTCACCCCCTCCCCCACCCTCTTCAGGATCCTCAGCACCACGGGGGAGAAGAGGCGGGTGGGGGAGAGGAGGGCCTCCCCCACGGTCATGCCCAGCTCGTCGGAGTAGTCATCGAACCTGAACCTCCCCCGGTATCCCCTCCCCCCTCCCAGCTCCGGGTACCTCCTGGTGTACTCGCTGGACATGAGCACGTGCCTGGCCAGCGTTACCCCGTTGCACATCAGGCCGCTGTTCTCCCTCCTCTCGTACCTGGTCTTCCCCCCGCTCCTGAGGCCCACTATCAGGTCCCCCTCCCTCACCCCCTCCCCCCTCCTCACCTCCGAGAGCCTCACCAGCGCCGCCAGCGCCCCGGAGAGGTCCAGGGTCCTGAGCTGATCCGGAAGATCGGCCGTCTCCCCTCCCAGGAAGGGCACCCTGATCCCCAGCTCCCCGAGGCCCCTCAGGACCTTCCCGAAGCCCCTGGCCAGGGAGGAGAGGAGCTCCCGCTTGGGCAGGAGGCGGGAGTTCACGGCCAGGTAGTCCACGAAGGCCAGGGGCCGGAAGGGGCCCACGCACACCACATCGTCCAGGTTCATGGCCAGAACGTCCTGGGCGAGCCCCTGGAACCAGGAGGGATCACCCGTCTCCCTCCAGTGCAGGTAGCTCTGCTGGGGCTTGCTCCCCGCTCCGTCCGTGTGCAGGACCACCCCCTCCCCCCCACCCCTTCTCCCCACCGGGCAGAAGGGCCTCAGGTCAGCCTCCAGGAGGGGGAGGAAGAGCTCCGTCCCCTCCTTCCCGGCGTCCACCCCCAGGGAGCGGTAGAGGCTCACTCCCCTCCCCCCTCGCAGGCCAGCAGGGTGTTGTAGAGGAGCATGGCCCTCGTCATGGGCCCCACACCCCCCGGCACGGGCGTCAGGTGGGAGGCCTTCCTGCTCACCCCCTCGAAGTCCGCGTCCCCCATCAGCCTCCCCCCCACGTAGTTCATCCCCACATCCACCACCACGGCCCCCTCCCTTATCATCTCCCCGGTGAGGACGAAGGAGGGCCTCCTCCCCACCGCCGAAACCACCACCTCAGCCTCCCTGGTCCTCCCCTCCAGGTTCCTGGTCCTGGAGTGGCAGAGGAGGACGCTGGCATCCCTGTCCAGCAGGAGCTTGGCCAGGGGCTTCCCCACCAGGTCGCTCCTGTTGATGATGACCACCAGGCGCCCCCCCACCTCCACCCCGTACCTGTCCAGGAGCTTCAGGATCCCCCTGGGGGTGCAGGGGAGGAGGCTCCTCTCCGGATCGTACTGTCCCTTCCAGAGCCTCCCCACGTTGTAGGGGTGGAGCCCGTCCACGTCCTTCCCCGGGGAGATCTCCTCCACCAGCCTCCTGGGGTCCAGGTGGGGGGGAACGGGGAGCTGCAGGAAAATCCCGTGGACCCCCTCCTCCTCGTTCAGCCGCCTGATGAGCTCCCTCAGCTCCCCCTCCTCCACGGAGGCGGGGAAGTGGTGCAGCCTGAAGGAGATCCCCACCTCAGCGCAGTCCCTCCTCTTCCCCTCCACGTAGGTTCTGGAGGCGGGGTGGTCCCCCACCAGCAGGGTGGCTAGGGTGGGGGTGATGCCCCTCTCCCTCAGCCCCTCCACCCTCCTCCTCAGCTCCCCCTTGATCTCCTCCGCCAGGGCCTTCCCGTCCATCAGCACGACCATGCCATCCCTCAGAAGGAGGGAGCCGCCTTCCTGCCCAGCCTTTCCGAGTACCGGGAGAGGACGGGCCCCACCTCCTTTTCGAGGAAGCTCTCACACCTCTCCACCGCATCCCCCACGTGCCCCGAGGGATCCAGGGCCTCCCTCAGCTCCTGCTCGGTGAGGAGGGATCCCACCACGGGATCCTCCCTCAGGAGGGAGGGAAGGGGGTTCTCCCCGCCCTTCATCACCTCCTCCCAAGCCCTGAAGGAAAGCCTCCTGAGCCTCTCGTGCATCTCCTGCCGGTTCCCCCCCTTCTTCACCAGCACCATGAGGAGGGGCTCGAGGGCGGAGAAGGGGGAGAACCTCTCCAGGTTCCTGGAGATCATGGCCAGGTTGACCCTCATCCCCTCCACCAAGTGCTGGTAGAGGATGAGGATCTCCTCGGTGGCCAAGAAACCCTCGGCTATCACCACCCTCCGGTTGGCGGAGTCATCCAGGGTCCTCTCGAGGAGGCTGTGGGAGGCGTTGTCCCAGGCCACCCGGGGGAGGGAGGCCACGTACCTGGCCAGGGAGCACATGCGCTCCGAGAGGACGGGGTTGCGCTTGAAGGGCATGGCGGAGGAGCCCACCTGGGCCTCCCCCAGGGGCTCGGAGAGCTCACCCCAGACGGAGGAGTGGAGGTGCCTCAGGTCCGCCCCGAACTTGTGGGCGCTCTGGGCTATGCCCGCCAGGACGGAGAGGACCATGAAGTCCTGCTTCCTGGGATAGGTCTGCCCCGAGATGGTGAAGTAGGGCAGGCCCAGCTTCTCCATCACCCTGGCCTCCAGCTCCTCGGGCCTCGCCCTCTCCCCGAGGAGCTTCTTCAGGGCGGCGGAGGTGCCCACCGCCCCCTTGATCCCCTTTCCCCTGAGGAAGTGGGAGAGCAGGAGCTCCACCGCCCTCAGGTCCATCAGCAGGTCCTGGGCGTAGAAGGAGAGCCTGTAGCCCAGGGTGGTGGGCTCCGCGGGCTGGAGGTGGGTCCATCCCATGCAAACCGTCTCCCGGTGCTCCCTTATCCTGAGGGACAGGGCGTGGAGGCAGTTCACCATCCTGGTCAGCAGGAGGTCGAGGGCCCTCCTCATCCTCAGCACGTCCGCGTTGTCCTCGATGTCCGCGGAGGTGGCTCCCAGGTGGAGCTTCCCTCCTCCCCTGGGGCACTGCTGGGAGAAGACCCTCAGCTCGGCCATGAGGTCATGCCTTATCTCCCTCTCCACCCTCTGGGAGAGCTCCAGGTCCACGTGCTCCTTGCCGGCCCTCTCCCTGATCTCCCGGAGCTCCTCGGGGGAGATCAGCCCGCACTCCGCCTGGGCCTCGGCCAGGGCCAGCCAGACCCTCCTCCAGAGGGCCCGGTACTCCAGCTCGGAGAAGAGGGAGCGCATCTCCTCGCTCCCGTACCTCCAGGTGAAGGGGGAGAGGAAGGTCCGGTGATCGAAGCTCATCCCCTTCCCTCCCCTTGGAAGGTTTTTAATTTTGGGGAGGGGGAGAGGGTGAGATGCGGATTAAAAACGCCCTGCTCAGCGTCTGGGACAAGAGGGGCCTGGAGGAGTTCGCCAGGGGCCTGGAGGAGCTGGGGGTGAGGATCCTCTCCAGCGGGGGGACGGCCAGGTTCCTGAGGGAGAGGGGGATAGAGGTGAGGGAGGTGAGCGAGCTCACGGGCTTCCCCGAGATCCTGGACGGCAGGGTGAAGACCCTGCACCCCCTCATCCACGCCGGTATCCTGGCCAGGAGGGACCTCCCCTCCCACCTGGAGACCCTGAGGGAGAGGGGGATCCCCACCATAGACCTGGTGGCCGTGAACCTCTACCCCTTTCAAGAAACGATCAGGAAGCCCGGGGTGAGGCTGGAGGAGGCGCTGGAGAACATAGACATAGGGGGACCCGCGCTGGTGCGGGCCGCCGCCAAGAACTACCGGGACGTGGTGGTGGTGGTGAGGCCGGAGAGGTACGGGGAGATCCTGGGGGAGCTCAGGGAGAGGGGGGACGTGAGCGAGGAGAAGAGGCTGGAGCTGGCGGTGGAGGCCTTCGCCCACACGGCCTCCTACGACTCCTCCGTCCAGAGCTACTTGGCCGGCCTCCTGCCCGGAGGGGGCCTGCCCCCCTACTTCGTGCTGAGCTACAGGAAGGCCTCCGACCTCAGGTACGGGCAGAACCCCCACCAGAGGGGTGCCCTCTACGTGGAGGCCGAGCCCTGGGGGATAGCCAGCGCCAGGCTCCACCAGGGCAAGGAGCTGTCCTTCAACAACCTGATGGACCTGGACGCGGCCCTGGACCTCCTAGCGGAGTTCGAGGAGACCACGGCGGTGGTGATCAAGCACACCAACCCCTGCGGCCTGGCCTGCGACCCGGACGTGAGGAGGGCCTACGTGAAGGCCAGGGAGTGCGATCCCCTCTCCGCCTTCGGGGGGGTGGTGGGGATAAACCGCAGGGTGACGAGGGAGACGGCGGAGGAGATCACCTCCACCTTCATCGAGGCGGTGGTGGCCCCCTCCTACGAGCCGGAGGCCCTGGAGGTGATGAGGAAGAAGGCCAACATGAGGGTGCTGGAGCTCCCCTCCTTCGAGCGGAAGCGCGGGCTGAGGTTCAGGCAGATAAGCGGGGGGCTGCTGGTGGAGGATGAGGACTCCCTGCTCCTACGGCCCGAGGAGATGAGGGTGGTCACGAGGAGGGGGCCCACGGAGGAGGAGAGGGAGCAGCTGATCTTCGCCTGGAAGGTGGTGAAGCACGTCAAGTCCAACGCCATCGTGGTGGCCAGGGAGAAGCAGGCGGTGGGGGTGGGGGCGGGCCAGACCAGCAGGGTGGACTCCACGGAGATAGCCCTGAAGAAGGCGGGACCCCGCGCCAGGGGGGCGGTCCTGGCCTCCGACGCCTTCTTCCCCTTCCCGGACTCCGTGCAGAAGGCCGCCGAGGCCGGCATCACCGCCATCATCCAGCCCGGGGGCTCCATAAGGGACCAGGAGGTCATCAGGGAGGCCGACAGGCACGGGATGGCCATGGTCTTCACGGGGGTAAGGCACTTCAAGCACTGAAGCCCGAAATTTTATATCGGCGGGACGAAAGGGGAAGATGGAAAAGCTGATCATAACCGCCGCGGTGACGGGCGGGGAGTTCGTTTCCAGGCTGCTCACGCCCTACGTGCCCTGCACCGTGGACGAGATCGTCGAGGAGGTCTGCAGGTGCAGGAAGGCGGGGGCCTCGGTGGTCCACCTCCACGCCAAGGAGCCCGAGATGGGCAGGCCCCATCCCGACCCCAACTCGGTCTTCCCGGAGTACATCAGGAGGATAAGGGAGAGCGAGGCCTCCGACATCATCATCAACATCACCACGGGAGGGGGCAGGCCCCTTCCCCCGGCGCTGGCCGAGCTGATGGGGGTGCAGCAGAAGTACACCCCCGAGGAGTACGAGCGGAAGCTGGACCAGTGGATGGAGGAGAGGATGAAGTTCGGCCAGGAGATGTCCTCCCTCAACATGGGATCCATAAACATCTGGGAGGACCTGGGGCTGGAGCCCCTGAGGGACATGATCTTCAGCAACCCCCTCTCCAGGATCGAGAGGTGGGCGAGGTACATGTACGAGAACAACGTGAAGCCGGAGCTGGAGATCTACGACACGGGGATGATAAACACGGCGAAGACCCTGGTGAGGGAGGGAAAGCTGAAGGAGCCCCTGCACCTCCAGTTCGTCATGTTCGGGGGGATGAGCTGCATGTCCCCCACGCCCGAGACCCTCCTCTACTGCGTCAGGAACATCCCCGAGAACTGGACCTGGTCGGTGTGCGCCCCCGGAAGGCATGAGATGGAGATGGGGGCGCTGGCCATCATCCTGGGGGGGCACGTGAGGGTGGGGATGGAGGACAACCTCTACCTGGAGAGGGGGGTGCTGGCCAAGAGCAACGCCGAGCTGGTGGCCAAGATCGCCCGGATCGCCAAGGAGCTGGGGAGGGAGATAGCCACCCCGGACGAGGCCAGGAGGATCCTGGGTCTGAAGCCCCGGTAGCCCTCCCGGAACACCTTTTTAGCGGGGAACTCCGGGAGGGGGTGGGAATGGAGGTCCTGGAGGAGGGCAGGGGCAAGCTGCTGGGGTGGTGCGACCCCTGGGAGCACAGGGAGTGGGTCAGGAGGAACAAGACCAGGGAGATGGTGGAGAAGGTCACCACCCTGAGGGAGGCGGTCTCCAGGTTCGTGAGGGACGGGTGCCTGATGGCCTTCGGTGGCTTCGGGCACGTGAGGGTTTCCATGGCCTTCATCTACGAGGTGATAAGGCAGGGAAAGAGGGGGCTGAAGGTGGCCGGGAAAACGGCCGTGCACGACCTGGACTGCCTGATCGCGGCTGGTTGCGTGGAGGAGGTGGAGGTGGCCTACTCCTTCGGCCACGAGCTCAGGGGGCTCTCCCCCGCCTCCAGGAGGGCGGTGGAGGGGGGGAGGGTGAAGGTGGTGGCGGAGCTGAGCAACGCGGCCTACCAGTGGAGGTTCAAGGCGGCGGCCGCGGGACTGCCCTTCATGCCCGCCTACGTGATGCTCGGGACCGACACCCTCAGAAGGAGCTCCGCCAAGGTGGTGAGGGACCCCTTCACCGGAAGGCCCATCTGCCTCCTCCCCGCCTGCTTCCCCGACGTGGCGGTGATCCACGTGCACGAGTGCGACGTTTACGGGAACTGCAGGATAGAGGGGGCCCTGGTGGAGGACTCGGAGCTGGCCAGGGCCGCCAAGAGGCTGGTGGTGACCACGGAGAGGATCGTCCCCACGGAGAGGATAAGGAGGGAGCCCTGGAGGACGGTGATCCCCTACCTGTACGTGGACGCCGTGGTGGAGGTGCCCTACGGCTCCCATCCCTGCAACATGCCCGGACGGTACTACTTCGACGAGGAGCACCTGGCGGAGTACCTCTCCCTCACCAGAACGGAGGAGGGGACCAGGGAGTACTTCGAGAGGTACGTTTACGGGGTGGAGGACTTCGAGGAGTACCTCAGGAGGGTGGGGGGGAAGAGGAAGCTGAGGCGCCTGCAGGAGCTAGAGAGGGGGAGGGGGACCTTCTCCTATCCCTGGAGGAAGGGAGGATGAGGTGCAGCAGGACGGAGATGATGGTGGTGGCCGCCTCCCGCCTGCTGGAGGACGGGAGGACCGTGCTCACCGGGACGGGCATGCCCGTGCTGGCCTCCCTGCTGGCCAGGGAGACCAGGGCCCCGCGCCTCTCCATCATCTTCGAGGCGGGGAGCATCTCCCCCCTCCGCCCCCCCGCCCTGCCCCTCTCCGTGGGGGACTCCATGACCGCCTACCGGGCGGTGATGGCGGCCAGCATGGACTACGTCATGTGCCTGGCCCAGGCCGGCTACGCCGACTACGCCTTCCTGGGGGCCGCCCAGATAGATCCCTACGGCAACCTGAACACCACCGTGATAGGGCCCTACGAGCGCCCCAGGGTTAGGCTTCCCGGGAGCGGTGGGGCCAACGACTTCGGCTCCCTCTCCTGGAGGACCATCGTGCTGATGAGGCAGGACAGGAGCAGGTTCGTGGAGAGGCTGGACTTCCTCACCACCCCGGGCTACCTCACGGGAAGGGGAGCCAGGGAGAGGGCGGGGCTGCCCAGGGGGACGGGGCCCTGGAGGGTGGTCACCCAGCTGGGGATCTACGGCTTCGGGGAGGACGGGAGAATGGAGCTCCTCCGGGTTTACCCCGGGGTCACCCTGGAGGAGGTGAGGGGCTCCAGCTCCTTCGAGATAAGGGCTGGCCAGGTGGAGGAGGAGCCCGAGCCCACCGCCCGGGAGCTCAGGACGCTCAGGAGGCTGGACCCCCACGGGATGGTGACAGGGAGGGGCTAGCCCCCCTTCTCCGCCTCGGAGGGCAGGAGAACGTCGTGGGGCCTCGTCTCCAGGGCCCCCAGTGGGGAGAGGAGGGCGAACCTGGCCTTCTCCCACAGCTCCCTGATGTTCCTGGCCCCCGCGTAGCCCATGGAGGCCCTGAGCCCCAGCACCAGCTCCTTCACGGCCGCGCTGACCTCCCCCTTGTAGGGGACCCATCCCTCCACCCCCTCGGCTATCCCCTTGGAGGGCACGGAGTACCGGTCCAGGGAGTACCTCCTGGCCATGGCGGAGGGGCTGCCCATCCCCCTGTACTGCTTGTAGTACCTTCCCCCTATGCTGACCAGCGTCCCGGGTGCCTCCCTGCACCTGGCGAAGAGGTTGCCCGCCATGACCACGGAGGCCCCCGCGGCCAGGGCCAGCGCTATGTCCCCGGGCCCCCTCACCCCGCCGTCAGCCATCACGGGGATGTCCAGACCGTAGTCCCTCAGGGCGTCGGCCACGCTGGCGGTGGCGTAGAGGGTGGGCGCCCCCGCCTTGGTGACCTCGGTGGTGATGCAGATGGACCCCGAGCCCACCCCCACCCTGAAGCCCCCCACCCTCTCCAGCCTGGTGATCACGTCCTCAGCCGCCTGGTAGGTTCCCACGTTCCCCACCACCACATCCGCCTCCACCTCCCCCAGCATCCTCCTGGTGGCCTCCAGCACGGCGGAGTTGTGGAAGTGGGCCACGTCGGTGACCAGAACGTTCACGTACCTGTCCAGCTTCTTCGCCCTCTCCAGATCGAAGGGGGAAACGGCCGCCGCGCAGAGGAGCTGCCCCTCCTCGTCCCTGGCCGCCTCCGGGTACCTACCCCTGAGCATGATGTCCTTGAAGGTGATGAGGCCCCTGAGGTTCCCCTCCCGGTCCACGATGGGGAGCTTCTCTATCTTGTGCCGGTGCAGCAGCTCCTTCGCCTCCTCCAGGGTTATCCCCTCCGGGGCCGTGATCACCTCCCTGGTCATCACGCTCTCCACCCTGAACTCGGGGTTGGCGAAGCGCACGTCCCTTCCCGTGAGGATCCCCACCAGCTTCCCCCCCTTCACCACGGGGAGGCCGGAGATCCTGTGGCTCTCCATCAGCTTCATGGCCTCCCCCACCGTCTGTTCGGGCTCCACCGTCACCACCTCCCTTATCACCAGCGACTCGGCCCGCTTCACCTTCTTGGCCATCTCCACCTGCTCCTCCACGCTGCAGTTCCGGTGGAGCACCCCCACCCCTCCCTCCCTGGCCATGGCTATGGCCATCTCCGTCTCCGTGACGGTGTCCATGGGGGAGGAGGCCAGCGGGATGTTGAGGGAGTAGTTCGTGGTGAACCTGGTTCTGATGTCTATCTCCGAGGGCTCCACCGCCAGGCCAGGAAGGAGGATGAGGTCGTGGAAGGTGAAGGCCAGCTCCGCCCCCGCCACCTTCCTCCTGAAGCCTCCCTCCAGCATCCTTCCACCGCCTAAAGGGGAAGAGGGGTAGTTTAACCCTATCGGGGGGCCGGGGGGCCTCCCCCGAACTCCCTCAGGAGGGCCTCCACCTCCCTCCTCACCCTCTCCACCTCCCCCACCACCACC
>Ga0080004_1115697_pt1 | contig 39964 bp, 43 predicted proteins | sample WasSprMetagenome_FD_69207 | JGI IMG/M metagenome (GOLD analysis project Ga0080004, IMG submission 69207) | Sulfidic aquatic microbial communities from Washburn Spring, Yellowstone National Park, USA - WS (SPADES assembly) (version 2) | ecosystem: Environmental > Aquatic > Thermal springs > Hot...
TCTTATCTCTGTACTTCTTATACCAGATCATTTTTGCGAGCGCGTTGATCCCCCTTTCTGGCGAGGGATACGCTGGAATGCCATGTCTATTCAGATACCTCATCGCCTCATAGGTGTCTTGCCCACCAACAAACGACGCCACAGTTGTTTTCTCCACTTTATTCTCCTCGTAGAACTCTACAATAGCCTTGGCAAGCTCTCTCGGATCTAGCACCGCCGTTCTACAGTACAGTATCACTATATTATCTACCTCGGGGGATTCTACAGCGACTTTGAGCGCCTTTATGTAGTTGTCAACACCGGCCTGACCAGTCAGGTCCACTGGGTTCTTGGGGCTTCCAAACCAAGGCATTGTTTGCTTAAAGGCTTCGAGAAGGCGCTGACTCGGCTCTAATAGCTTAACACCAGTTAGTTCAGCCGCGTCTGTTGCTAGAACTCCTACTCCACCACCATTAGTTATTATAACCGTGTTCTCTCCTCTCGGTAGTGGTTGCTGTGCAAACGCTCTTGCGATATCGAACATTTCTTCAACTGTATACGCTCTTATTATACCCGCCTGCTTGAACGCTGCTTCGTATAGCTGGTCACTACCCGCTAAGCTTCCAGTGTGGCTGGCAACTGCTTTCATACCTCTAGCTGTTCTCCCAGCCTTGATGACTACCACTGGCTTCTCAACTGTAACTTTAGACATCTTCTCGATAAACATCCTTCCTCTTCCCGGCTTGATCCCTTCGAGATATATGGCTATTACGCGCGTATTAGGATCATCTAGTAGAAGCTCTGCCAACTCTGCAACGTCTATATCTGCCATGTTTCCAATACTAAAGAGGGCTGATAACCCTATTTCGTTCATTATAGTCCACCCCATCAACGCTATGCCAAGCGCTCCACTCTGCGTTATAAGCGCAATATTGCCACGCTCGATCTCTAAGGGTCCGAAGGTCGCGTTTATGTTTCGTGGAGTGTACGCGTACCCGAATATGTTGGGACCTAGTATCCTCATGCCGTAGCTTCTCGCTATTTGCACTATCCTCTCCTCGAGCTCTACATTGCCAACTTCGGAGAAGCCAGCTGTTATTACAACGACTACTTTAACACCCTTCTTTCCACACTCCTCGATGGCTTTGGGGACTTCGGGGGCTGGTATCGCTATGACTGCCACGTCGATTTCGTCCGGTACGCTGAGGACGCTTGGATAGGCCTTTAAACCTAATATCTCATCTGCGTAGGGGTTGATAGGGTAGACCTTCCCCGTGTAGCCGTAGGCGACTATGTTTCTAAGAATGACGTACCCTATCTTACCGGGGGTTCTACTAGCTCCAATAACCGCTATGCTCTTGGGTTCGAGCAGAGCTCTAAGCATGTAGACATCCCCGGTTGACTTATCACCGACAATTCCTTTAAAAATACCTACATTGGCTACGTGAAGCACTTAGACCTGAAGCGTTAGTACCTCCATGGTTTACTAGAACCTTAGCAATAAGTCTCTGTACACGTTAAGCGACTTCGCGCTGAATACGCCATGATCGAACTCGATCACCCCCACATAGCCCCTTACGAGAGAGCCTGGTGAATATATCTTGTTGTCAAAGCAGGGCTCTACACATCCACCTGTAACTATGTAGTTCGGCTTAATCAACTCGACAATGGTGTCTAGAGGACCCTTAATACCTTTACAACAGCTATACTTGTAACCAACCATGGACGAGATTAAGATGATGTTGTCAACAAAGCTCACCGGTTGTGGAGTGCAACCTGACATGCCATAACCATACAAAACCCCCTCGTTTAGAGCTACCTGTCTACACTCTAGAAGCCCGCCGCTTCTACTTAGCGTAGTAGCCACTGAGGGGTCATCATATCTCCCTAGAACGCCATAGACTCTAAGCCCACAACTAATAAGCCTCTCGATCACGCTTGGAGAGCCTATATCTCCAAGTATAAGTGTGTGCTTTACACCAAGCCGCTTAGCGAGGTAACAGAGTAAGTCTGTAGTGTACTTCCTACCTAGCAAGCCGTAGATGGCGATGAGCTTGGTCATAGGATCACTCGTAGTACTTCATGTAGGTTCTGCTCTCTCTCGCTCCAATCAATAACCTGCAACTTTCAACAACATCGCTACACTGGAGGAGTCCTTCAATCTCAAATAGTCCCCCCTCGAAGAGCCCAGGGATGTAGAGAGCTTCGAAGCTCACCGCTTCAGCTATATCATACCGTGGGGTCGCAGTGCTGGATACGACCTTGTACGTGATCACCTTAGAGGTTGAGGGGTAGTTAAGCCCTCTAACACCACCCTCCACTTCTGCAACGATCCTTGCGACTCCAAGGGTTTTATAAGCCGGTTTTAACATTATGTCTTCGCATATAGCATCACTATAGATCACCGAGTACTCTTTACCACCAAATAGTCCTCGACGCCAATTCCTATAGAATCTCTCCACATCTCTACGAGACAGCCCAGTAACCTCCACAACTCTACTACTCCATTCGCTTATTCTGCCTCCATTGAAGGGTTTAAATACGTCCTTGTTCTCAGAGATGAACTCCACGACCTCTATAGACTCTCTAGGCCCATAAACTACAAAGTCCAAATCGCTCGTAGACGGGTTGTGTATTTTTGGCAGTAACGATCCCGTTATGCCAGGGATCACGCCAGTGTTTTCCAGTACTGTATGAATAAATCTTTGAGCGGCGACTTCTAATTCGTCTTGAACTCGAGAGATCACTTCTATCGAGCGATCGGTTGGATTGTGAATCTTGGTCACCAGAGAGAGCGGGATGACAGGGCTAACGTAGTCGTAGTGTGGAATGTAGAGTCTCCACGTAGTTGACTCCCAAACACTGGCCGGAGTATATGTCTTCACCACCCTCTCGTAGAAAACCCCGCTCCCGCTCCTCCACAGTGTTTGTTTACTAGTTGGTCTATACTTCACATAGCCTACTAGAAAGCTGTTCGCGTGGTTATTTCCAACTACAACTCCAAGCGAGCCGTCTACCAGCTCAACGTAGTAGTGGTCTAGGACTTGCTGCTTTACTAGCACTTTTCATTCCTCACAGAGGTTTCGGCTCCAGCACCTCGGCTAATTGCTCAAGCACGTATGATCTTATCTCTTCAATGCTTGGCAACTTCTCAACTAGCTCTCCGTTCTCAATATACTTTTTAAGTAGGGGCTTGTAGTCGCTTGGCACCTCGCCAGGTCGATCTAAGAGCGTGACAACATCATTTAAGCCAGGCCTTTTCCTATAGACCTGCTTAGCTCCAGGCATTTTGCCGCGCTTAGTGATCGGCTTCCAGGCACCATTCTCGTAGACCTCGACAATATCAGCGCTGATGTCGATTGAAGGAGGCATGGCGATGCTTGTTCCGACGCCAAAGGCGTCTACAATGTCCCTTAGCTCGATCACTTCTTTCTCATCGATACCTCCGCTAACCACGATCTTTACATGTTTATAACCGTGTATGTCAAGAGTCCATCGTACCTCTTCAACTATCTGCCTCATACTCCCCCTTCTACTGCTTGGAGTGTCCAACCTCACTCCATACAGCTTGTCTCCAAGAAGCTGAGCAGCCATCAAGGCTTCGATTCTCTCATCGTAGAAGGTGTCTACAAGCATTATCCTTGGGACGTCCGGCTCGATCACCTCGTCGAACGCCCTCCACGCCTCGATCTGGCTTCCAAAAGCTATTATCAAAGCGTGTGGCATTGTACCCTGAGGCTTCAATCCTAAGTACTTTTCACTGGTATAACCAGATACAGCATCCACCCCGCCAATATAAGCCGCTCTATCAACAGCTGGGGCTATTGCTGGATGCAGCGCTCTTAGTCCAAAGAAGAGGACTTTCTTCTCTCCTGCGAGCTTCTTTATCCGCGCCGCCTTTGTCGCTATGCTGGAGTAGTGTCTAAGGATACCAAGTAGCGCTGTTTCATATAGGATGAAGTCTACTAAGTTGCCTTCAATGATCATAAGTGGCTCGTTGGCTTTAAACAATGTCCCCTCAGGCATAGCGTAAACTGTTACAGGCTTCCCTCTAAGCAGGTATAGCGCTTCCTCGAGGCCTGCGAAGACAGCCCAGTCATAGCCTTTTGGCAACTTAGCAACATGAAACTCCACTCTGACCTTCTTTTGTAACCCCTTAGCTTCAAGGATCCTCTTCGTCCTAACGAAGTATATGTCTGTAACGACTCCTTTTAATATATCTTCTTCTGATGCTATGTAAAACCTCATCTTTACTCACCAATAACGACAACCATCACTTCTCTACTTATTCGAGGGCCGTCCATCTCTAAGAGGAATATGTTTTGCCACGTGCCTCTTGCAAGCCTCCCATTCACTATGGGGAATACCCTATCAGCGCCGAACAGAGCTGAACCTATATGGGCGTGTGCGTTGTCATCGATCCTATTATGTCTCCACTTAGGGCTTCCAGGTTCTGTAAACTCTTTAACTTTATCAACTATGTCGCTGAGCAACCCGGTCTCATGCTCATTTACAATAATAGCGGCGGTAGCGTGTGGTGCAAAGACGAGGGCTATTCCGTTCTTAACGCCAGACTTCAATACTGCTTCTTCAACACTCCTAGTTATATCTACTAGTTGAAACCTCTCAGTCGTCCTAACCTTAATCGTCTCGGTAAACACCTTAACCAAATCTCCCCCCTACAACAATAAGACGAGGTTGAAAAGTATAATATCTGCTTGGTGCACTCTTTTTGCATGGGTGGTTTAAATGGATTGGTGGGATGAGTGGTGGCGTAGAAGGAGGAGGTACTGGGAGGAGGACATATTCTCCGACCTTGAGAGGTTCTTTGAAGACATTATGAGATTTATGCGAGACATGGAGAGGAGGTTCTACGAGGAGCTAAGAGAGAGAAGGCCTGAGAGGATCGAGAGGTTTGAAGGGCCCTTCATATACGGCTTTAGCATCACTATAGGCCCCGATGGCAGGCCTATTATTCGAGAGTTTGGCAACGTCAAGAAACTGAGAGGTAGACCCTCGATCGTTGAAGAGAGAGAGCCTCTTGTTGACGTCTTTGAAACACAAGACGAGGTCACAGTTGTTGCTGAGATTCCAGGTGTTGAGAAGGAGAAGATCGACGTTAAGGTGTCTGAAGACGGTAAAACCTTGATCATTAGTGCCACTAACGAGAAGAGAAAATACTACAAGGAAGTAGAACTACCAGCCAAGGTAGATCCTACATCTGCGAAAGCTAACTACAAGAACGGGGTCTTAGAGGTTAGACTAAAGAAGGTAGGTAGAGAGAAGGAGGGGGGCTACAAGATCAAAGTTGATTAGCTAGAGGTTTTAGAGGGAGGTACTTGTACCTAGGGATTATAAGTGATAGCCACGATAACTTGAGAGCGCTCGCTCTCGTTCTCGAGGAGCTTTCATTTAGTAAAGTAGACCTCGTAGTGCACCTAGGCGATATCATAAGCCCATTTGTAGTCAAGAGGATGAGAGAGATCCTCAAAGAGACGCCAGTGGTAGCTGTGCGTGGAAACAATGATGGAGACGTCTACCAGCTGATGACGTTGTTTAGTAACTACGGCTGGAGGCTATATCACGACCCATCAATCGTAGAGATCGATGGTCGAAGGTTATTGATAATGCATGGATATAATGGCATCGAGTACACGGAAAACCTCGCTAAGGGGCTTGCCAAGTCGATAAACGTTGATGCAGTGCTGTTTGGACACACTCACAAAGCCCTCATTGAAAGCGTAGATGGAAAGCTACTGGTGAATCCAGGCGAAGTGTGTGGTTATTTAACTGGGAAGATATCATATGCAGTTCTAGACCTCAAGACTCTAAAAGGAGAGGTAGTGTATGTGAGGGGTTTCTAAATGAGTAAGTTCAAAGATGCTAGTAGACCTGAGACCGAGTCGGGGCTTCAATACCACATAATGGTTAAACCCGGTGATGTTAGCAAGTACGTTCTTCTCCCTGGAGATCCAGGTAGAGTTCCCGAGATAGCGAAACACTGGGATAGATATTGGCATGTTGCAACACATAGGGAGTTTGTGACTTACAGCGGGTACTACAAGGGCGTCTTCATATCAGCCACGAGTACTGGTATAGGCGCGCCTTCAACAGCTATAGCTGTCGAGGAGCTTGCACGAGTTGGATCAGAGGTCTTCATTAGAGTTGGAACTACTGGTGCTTTAAGGAGGGATATCAGCGTAGGAGACCTGATCATATCCACCGGCGCCGTGAGATTGGAGGGGACTAGTAGACACTACGTTATGCCAGAGTACCCGGCTGTTGCAAGCTTTGATGTGGTGCTCGCGCTCATAGATGCCGCTGAATCTCTAGGCGTTAAGTACCACGTAGGCTTAACTGCAAGTAGTGACAGCTTCTATGTAGGGCAGGAGAGGCCGGGCTTTAGAGACTACCTACCACCATTTCAAAGAGGGCTCATAGACCACCTAAGAAGCGTTAACGTGCTCAACTTTGAGATGGAGGCCTCTGTAATATTCGTGCTAGCTAACATCTACGGCTTAAGGGCTGGGGCCGTGTGCGCGGTGATCGCGAACAGGGAGACCGGGGAGTTTGTTCTAGGAGTTGGTGTTGAAGACGCCATAAGGGTGGCTAACGAGGCCGTGAAGATCCTCTATGAGTGGGATGAGGAGAGGAGTAAACTGGGCTTAAGATATCTTACACCGAGCATTATACGAAAGCTCGCTCGGAGATAGTCTTGAAAAACGACATTGTCCACGTATCGGTTGGGAACTTAAACATAGACATAGCTATCTACGTAGACTCTATACCGGGGCCTGATGAAAGCGCGTTTGCAAGAGACCTGGACATTAGACCTGGAGGAGCCGCTACTAACTACGCGGTAGCCGCTGCTCAGTACGGTCACTCGGTTTTTCTTGTAGCATCAGTCTCCAAAGAGCCACTAGCACAGAGTGCTCTCAAACTAGTTGAGAATTATGGAGTCAAAACCAACTATGTGAAGCTCGTTGACGAGCCTCCTGGAGTTGTACTCATTATCGTTTATCCGAGTGGAGAGAGGAGCATGATACGCTACCAGGGAGCGAATAGGCTTCTTAGCCACGAAGACGTCTCTGACAACCTTATAAGAGAAGCTCACGTGGTGCACTTCGCGTCTGTACCCCCATCTCTCGTGGAGAGAGTTGCCAGGAGAGCTAGGAGATACTCAGTGATGGTGACCTACGATCCCGGAGGCTTCATCAACGAGGTTCTACCAGAACACCTAGAAGGAGTTACAACACTCTTCTTAAACGAAAGAGAGCTTGAAAGCGTAAAGAGTAGGTTCAAGGTAGAGACGCTGATCAAGAGAGGCCTTCAAATAATAGCCATTAAGAGAGGAGCCAGAGGAGCCGTGGTTTTAGAATCGAGTGGTGCTTGCTACTCAGGAGTGTCAACACCTATAAGGAGACCTGTAGATTCGACAGGGGCTGGAGACGCTTTTGACGCTTTCTTCAACGCTAAGTACATAGAGGCGAAAAGCCCCTTCGAGGCTCTTAGATACGCGCTCGCCGCCGGAGCCTTGAAGACGGGGTATAGAGGGAGTTTCTTGTTATTCGACAAGGACATGTTCCAACTACAGCTCGAGAAGACCGTTGTTGAGAGGTCTCGCGAGTGCCTCGATATTCTAGGTCGAAGTAGTTGAGCGTTTCAAGCTCTAGGCATGTCTTGATCTACGTCTTGACGTTCGTTGGAGAGGAGACGGTCAATGTGATGAAGAGAGCGCTAGATGCCATTGAGAGGCGTGTTCGCGAGGCTCGCGAGATCGTTATAGTTGTTAATGACTATGATGAAGATACCGTGGTCTTTGCTAAGTCTTTGAAACTAGTACTGAATGAGCCCTTTAGCAAAGAATGTCTTGACGCCATTATAGTTGCTACTAACTTGACTTTGCTCTTTAAGTGCTTGACCAGAGTAAAGACTCTACAGAGATCAAGTGTAGGTGTGAGTGAGTACTTAGAGTACCAAGAAAGCCTCGATATGTTCACTAAAATTCTTAAGAGACTCGTAGATCTCGTGGGCTCGGATGAGGTCCTTATGAAGATGCTTGAAGATCTAGAGGCCTCAATGCGAGATATGCAGCTAAACGCGAATGACGTGAAGGCTCTAATGTCTTGTCTGAGACTTGATAGCGATATTGGCGTCTTAAAGGCTAGTGAACTACTCTTAAAACCCCCTGGTAGCCCGCTCGAGCTCCTTGTAGGTGTGGTCAAAGCTATTGAGCGTGTAAGGGGTGGTCATGTAGCTCTTCTAGCTCCCTTTGAAGTTGCACATCAACTATCAATACTGCTCGAAGGGCTCGAGCTCGTCACTTTCTAGCCCAACTTCCTCAAGAACACCCCTGCGTCGTATACGTTTTCATAGACTGCTTTTGTGTTATTCCACTTTGCGAACCCTATAACAGCCCCGTCTGTAGAGTCGATCACCGCGTATACTCCGAGCTTTGGAGGGATAACTCGAATAACGCTGATAGGTAAGATGTCATTTCCATATAGAAAGGCCTTAACCCCCTGTTCATTCACCTCTATGGCTGCAACCGGGCCTTTAACGCTAAATACCTTCGATGAGAAGGGTATTGAGGGCACTACCAGCCCTCTAGTGTAAGTGGCTATCCATGCCCCCTCATAGATCAGTGTTAACCTTTCTTCGCCTAGCCCTATTGGCGCATATATTAGGCAGAAGTCCGGCTCGAAACATACATATCGAAGTTTGTGTGGTATTTGAGATGCTACATCTTCTCCATAGGCTCTCCTCACATAGTCAACGAGCTCTTCTCTTATCTTCGAAGGTAGCTTACCCTTGCGAAGAGTTAGCTTCTCCTTCTCAATAGGCATATCGCGTACCCAAAAAGCCCATGTATGTGTGGCCAGATCCTTATGCAGTTCTCGACCTCCTCTCTGAAGTTCATCCTACCGAACGAAGTTAGGCCTTTAGAGTAGTCGAAAAGCCTTAGAGGGGGCTCTATGACCTCTAAGTCCCCTCTTAAACTTAGTACCTTACTAACCACGTACTCGTTCTCCTCGGGGGCTACGCTACAGGTAACGTAGACTAGTATCCCGCCAGGCTCTAGCGTATCGGAGAGACTGTAGAGTAGCTCTATCTCTCTCTTAACGAGAATGGCCAAGTCCAATATACTTGTCCTGGTCTTCCTCCCTGGATCCACCATGATCCTGCCCTCCCCACTACAGGGGGCGTCGAGTAGCACCCTCTTAAACCTCCTCTTCAACCTATCTTTCAACTTCCTCGCATCACTCCAAGTCACCACGACGTTTTCAAGCCTCATCCTCGCAACATGGCCTACAAGCGCCTTCAACCTATAAAGCACTAGGTCATTAGCGAAGACCAACCCTCCTCTCTCGTGGAGAATTTGAGCGATAAAAGTAGCCTTACCACCTGGAGCTGCGCAGGCATCGAGAACATCTCCAACATACTCATGCATTAAAAGATGCACAGGAATAAGACTTGTAGCATCTCGATGTACGTAGTAAAGCCCCTTGAGATACTCATGCGTAGCGCCGATGCTTGGCGATTCAGGTGCTTCAATCACCCAAAAAGACTCTCTACTCCAAGGTATTGGCTTCAATTTAAAACCAAGCGTCTCAAGTCTTCTTCTAAGGTCTTCAGGGTCTATCAACACCGTGTTGGTTCTAACAACGGGCTTCACCGGGTTTTCGAAAGCCTTGAGTAGAGCTATCGTGTCACGCTCTCCCAGCATGTCGAGGTATCGTTGAACCATGTAGGGGAGGTATCCGTACTGAAGGGCCAGCTCGAGAGCTTCGCGAGAGGGCTCTACGTAGATCTCTCTAAGTATCTCGAACAACTCGATCTTCAATCAGCTCTCCTCTAACAGCCTCTTCAATAGCCTAGCGTTTTCAAGCATCCAGTGGTCGTTGTTGAAAAAGACGTAGACTCTACGTGGAGACAAGCTTTTGATCCTCAAGGCGATCTCTCGAAGCTCCTTTTCGCTATACTCATACCCATACCAAACCTCTCTCCCATGCATTCTGAGGTATACGTTTCCGTGGATAGAGACTATCCAAGACGCTATTGGGGCATCTATAGAGACTACAACTATCCCCTTCTCTTCACCCCACCTCCTAATCGAGTCGTTAAAGCAACTTACATGTCTAAATTCAACCGCCATTCGAAAACCAAGCCCTGTGTTGCGGTTAAACTCTTCAATTCTCTTCAAGTTGTCCTCTTTACATGTAAAGTTTGGTGGTAACTGGAAGAGGTAGTAATCCACAAGGCTATCCATGGGCTTAAATAGATCATGGAATTTAAACCATATGTCGAGAGCCTTTTCACTCATCCTTCTAATGTGCGTGATGGATCTATGAACCTTTATGCTCCACCTAATAGTTTTGCCCTTTCTACTCCAACTTAAGACCTGGTTTTTGAATGGAAATCTATAGAAACTAGCATTCAACTCAACAGCGTTCAACCCGCTCTCCTCAACATACCAATCTAAGCTAGCCCCTTCATTCCAATCGTATAGCCAACCAGACGTGCCAACGTAGACCTCCAACTCTGAGCCCCTCAACTAACTCTACTCATAGCGTAGCTATAACTGTATAGACTAGCCTCTCAGCTAGTGTTGAAAGCCCAAGATTTAACGCCTTCTTTAAGGTATCCACTTCTCGGGTTGAGTGAGGGCGTTAATCCCGATCTCCTCAGGAAGAATAGCTGCATCGGTATAGAGATGGCGTTAAAAAACCACAGTGGCTAAAGTAGCCCCCACTAACTCTAGGCGAGGAACCCCCAGTAAGCCGTATATCATGAGCGGGTCTAGTATAGCATTCAACTCTTCAAAATGCTTCTTACTTCGCCATTCAACAATGGCTTCCCCATATACCACGAGAAGAAAGCGCTCTAGAGGAAGATCTACTACGCCCTAAGCCTAGCTATTAACTTAAAAGGCACCCTACAGGGAGGCTATAGCTTTAAGACTAGATACTATCTTTACGAGTATTATGAAAGTGTCAAGGGCTAGTCGGAGTGATGGATCTTGAAGCTTTTCGGCACGGCTGGAATTAGGTTGAAGTACCCTGATGAGCTCACTCCAGATCTAGCGTTTAGAATTGGCAATGCAGTTGGGCGATTAGGGATCTCGAGGAGAGCTTACGTCGTACACGATACCAGGACAACAGGCCCTCTTCTCACGTTTCTCTTCGCTTCAGGGTTGATGTCGGGAGGGGTGGACGTGGTATATGGAGGCGTGGCGCCAACCCCTGTTGCTGCATACGCGGCGAGTAGGAGGAAGGCTCTAGGAGTTAGTATCACTGCTAGTCACAACCCTCCTGAGTATAATGGATTCAAGTTTTTCGACTCTATGGGTTTCGAGTTCACGAGAGACCTCGAGGCTCTCATAGAGTCTTATGTTGAGTCTCCAACGCTACAAAGCTGGAGCTGTGTTGGAGGCTTTATAGGTATCGAGGATCTAAGCGAGGAGTACACTAGAGAGCTTCTAGACTTTATTGGTGAGCCTAAGAGGGCGTGGAGCCCGAACATACTGGTCGACTGTGCTAACGGGGCTGCTTTCAAGATCTCGCCGACGATAATAAGGTCTCTCGGGGGCAAGCCATATACACTAAACTGCAACCCCGACGGGTTCTTCCCCACTAGACCTCCTGAGCCTAGAAGAGATGTTCTCGAGGGATTACTCGGGGTTTACAAGTCGGTGAACCCTGTAGTCATACTTGCTCATGATGGAGATGCTGATAGAGTTGCCGTACTAGACCCCGTTAAGGGCTTCATTCGACAAGATCGACTTCTCGCTTTCTTCGCGAAAAAAGCACTTGAGGAGAGGAAGGGTCGCGTTGTTGTGTCCATAGATACGGGCTTCGTGATCGACGAGGTAGTTGAGAGATATGGCGGTTCTATCGAGAGGTACATGCTAGGTAAAACGCATGAGAAGGTGAAAGAACTAGGTGTACAAAACGTTGTTATGGCTGGAGAGCCTTGGAAGCTCATATTGCCACGATGGGGTCCATGGGTAGATGGAATACTCCAAGTAGCGATACTAACAAAGACCTTAGTAGAAACTGGCAAACCTATCACCAAAATTCTAGAGGAAGAGGGCATACCTGACTATCCGTGGGATCGTAGGAGTTACATAATAGAGCCTACCAGTATTCGTGATAAGGTTTACGAAGAGCTAGCTAGTAATCTTGAAACCGCTCTGGGAGAACCTGTGAACGTCTTACAGATTGATGGGTGTAGATATGAGTATGCCGACTTGTCCTGGGTTTTAATAAGAAAAAGTGGTACTGAGCCGAAGATTAGGCTATACGCTGAAGCTCGCAGCATGGAGAGGCTCAATGAGATCGTCAGCAAAGTTGAACACTTGATAAATAGGATTGTAAAGAATTTTGGTGGTAAAGTGGTCGAGGTCACGATAGGCTAGGAAATTAAGGGTTTATTAGTTAAAACGGATAGGACCGTCTATGGCTGCCTATAAACCTAGCAAAGATAGAAAGAAGTTGATTGAAGAAGCACTCCGCGACCTCGACCCAGCTACGCGTGAACTAACAAGAAGAGTTTTAGAGAACATGCTACTTGAAGAAGAGTTCGAATCTCAAATAGAAGAGTTGAAAAGAAAGTTTAGAGGAAGGCCTTAACACCCCTAATTAAGAAACAGTGTTTTTAAATCATGAGTTAGAGTTCTACGTTTTTTAGGGGGGTTACACTCTCATATACATTGCCCTTGAAGGGGCTGGAGGTCGTGACTCTTGGTGTCGAGAGCATTTCAAGTTAAGATACTCGACATTGAGCTGGAGCGTCCAGTGGTGATCGTTAATCAGGATGACGCATCACAACTTGGATTAGGTGTAGGAGATATCGTGTTGTTGACTATTGGCGATAAGCACGTCCCAGCAATAGTTGGTGTTTCAAAAACCATGGTTAAAAGTGGAGAGGTCCTCATTTCGAGAGGGATCGCCACGAGTCTTGGTGTCTCGGAGGGTGAAGTTGTTGGATTAAAACCTCTCGGTTTACCACCAAGCTTCCAGGCCTTGAAGAAGAGACTTCGCGGCGAGAGGTTATCTGAAGGTGAGTTTTCAATTCTCATAAGAGACATTGTAAACGGGCTTTATGGAAGCTCTGAGATAGCTGCTTTCTTGGTCTCTCAGTTGTTTCAACCATTGTCAGATCAGGAGTTATCATATCTCATAAAGGCGATGGTGGAGACTGGTGTTAAGGTTAAATTCGAAGAGACGACGTACGACATTCACAGTATTGGAGGGGTGCCTGGTAACAGCAAGGTGGCTCTCCTATCTGTTCCAATAGTGGCTGCCTCAGGACTCCTCATACCTAAGACTAGTAGCCGAGCCATTACCAGCCCAGCAGGCACAGCTGACACTATGGAGGTTTTAGCACGTGTAGACCTCACGATCGACGAGATCGTGGAGATCGCTAGAAAGGTCAAGGGGGTTCTCGCGTGGGGTGGGCGCTTGAACTTAGCACCAGCTGACGATATATTTGTGAGTGTAGAAAGAAGGCTCGCCATAGATCCTGATCAGCAGATGGTTGCCAGCATACTCTCTAAGAAGCTAGCTATGGGCATCGACAAGTTACTAATAGATATCCCTGTTGGAAAGGGCTCTAAAGTTGAGAGTATAAACAAAGCTGAGGAGATAGCCGCGCTCTTTATAAGGCAGGGCACGCTACTTAACATGTCTGTTAAAGTCGCGATCACTTATGGTGGGCAGCCTATAGGCATGAGCGTTGGACCCGCGCTAGAGGCTCGTGAAGCTCTCAAGGCACACATTGAGAGAAAAGGAAGTAGAAGTTTGATTGATAAGGCGATACACTTAGCTGGGCTCGTCCTTGAGATGTCTGGCAAAGCACAACCTGGAACGGGGGCTGACATAGCAAGAGAGATCTTTGTTAGTGGCAAGGCGTACGAGAAGTTTAGAGAGATCGTTGGAGCTCAAGGTGGAAACCCAAACATTAAACCAGAGGAAGTGCCTGTAGGGAGGTACACATACACGTTAAAATCACCTCTAGAAGGTGCTGTAACACACATCGATAATGCCGCAATAAGTATTGTAGCTAGAGCGCTGGGAGCTCCAGCCGACAAGGGTGCTGGAGTAGAGTTTCACGCCAAGGTTGGCTACAGAGTTAACAAGGGAGACCCGTTGATAACCCTCTATAGTAATAGTGAGAGTAGACTAGACGAGGCCATATCTCTACTCAATGAGTACAAGCCGATAATCGTCGAGGGGATGTTGATCAAGGCCATTCCATAAGTTACTCTAGCATCAACTTTTAAGCGCCTCATCCTTAAATAGATCAGTAATCATCAACTAGAACCAGGCGGCGAACATATATGAGTACTCTCAAGTTCGACGTAGTGGTAGTTGGTGCTGGTGTTGCAGGGTTATACGCTGCCAGATTCCTGGGATCGCTCGGTTGGAAGGTCGCGTTGATCGAGAGTAAGCCCGCCACCAGTATTGGGGATAAAGTTTGTGGTGATGCTATCGGAGTACACCACTTTGAGGAGTTGGGCTTGAGTATCCCTAGTTATGTGGTAGACCACAAGTACCGTGGAGTAAAGATCTATAGTCCAAGTAAGAGGTACAGCATTGTTGTGCCCGGAGAGGGTGTTAGTATTAACAGGTTGAAATTCGGTCAATGGCTGCTCAAAGAGGCGCTCAATAATGGAGTTCAACTCTATGATCAACACGTCGTAGTAGACGTGATCCTCAAGAACGACTACGTAACCGCGGTTAAAGTGAAAAGGGTTGGTGGCGGGACGCTCGAAATTGAGGGAAAGGCGTTTATCGACGCCTCTGGGTATCGTCCAGCACTGAGGAGCAAGCTCCCTCCTGACTGGCCGATTTCAGAGAGGCCCTATGTAACAGACTACAATATTGCCTATCGCGAGGTTATACAGACCGATGAGCCCTTGGAGGGTGAAGACGTGAACTACGCAAACATACATATAGATATCAACGTAGCACCGGGCGGTTACTGGTGGCTATTTCCAAAGAGTAGAGATGGGCGCGTTCTAAACATCGGGCTTGGCGTGATCAATAGTGGCGAATACAATCCAAGATACCAGTACGAGAAACACCTACGCCCTCTATTTAGGGGGCGCGTTTTACATGCTGGTGGCGGCGTTGTTCCAACTAGGCGCCCACTACCGACTCTCGTATGGCGCAATGTAGCCTCTATAGGGGATGCAGCGTACACCGTAAACCCTGTTCATGGAGGGGGCATCGGGTCCTCCATGCTCGCCGCGCACATAGTATCCAAGCACATATCTAACAGCCTTGAATCGGGCGCTGTCAACGAGGCTACCATGTGGGGGGCAAACATAGACTACAACATAGCATATGGAGCGAAGCAGGCTGGCTTAGATGTGTTGAGAATGTATATGCAGAAATTGACTAATGAGGATTACGAGTGGATCGTGGAGAACAAGATCGTCGATGGGCGAGCGCTTTACGACCTTGGATATCGAGGAGACTTAGCTGAGAGGGTACTGCATGGCGTTGCAACTTTAATAAAGCTACTTGGGCGACCAAGTCTTCTAAACGAACTAAGGGTGGTTAGAAGCTACATGAATAAAGCTAAAGAGCTGTATACGTCCAAGTACCCAGCCAACCCGAGCAACATACATCGCTGGATGATAGAAGCCGACAACCTCTTCGACGAGTACGCGAGAAGAATAGGGTTCAATAGAGGAGCCCGCGTCAGATGGTAGCGGTATTTGCCGGCGTAGACCTGGCCGCGAGCACTAAGAGGCCGAGTGGCGTTGCCATTATCAGAGCCACCAAGGAGAAGAGGTTTCAACTGATCTTCATAGGGCTTCTATATAGCGATGATGAGATAATAGATGTTATTACAAAGCACGGTGCTCAAATAGTTGCTATAGACTCGCCTTTAACTCGACCACTTAATGGAGGACACTATAGAGCTGTAGACCTAGCCGCGAAGAAGATGGGATATCACGTGCTCCCCTTAACCTGGAGAGGGATGGATAAGTTGGTTTCAAGAGGGATCACGTTAGCGAGCAAACTAGTAAGCGCTGGTGTAAAAGTCATCGAGACTCACCCCTTATCAGCATTAAGGTCTAGTGGTTGCGCTGATGTGAAATGGTTGTGCTCTAAACTAGGGATCGACACCTCTAGCTGCTCTTTAAGTAAAGATGAGGAGAGCGGGCTCATAGCTGCTATTGTTGCTGGGTTCTATTACTTTGGAGCTTCAACAGTGATCAAGGAGCGTGATGGGGAGATATACTTACTTCCAAGGATCTGCTAATGTCCACCATGGGATGCAAGTATGCTCTCTAGCTCCCTCGACACTCTCTGAGAAACATAGTACAGTAAGACTCTACGATTAAACCTACTGAGGATCCTCACGAGGAGTGGAATTTCTATTTTAGCTCCAGCTGCATATGGATGGCCGCCCCCTCCCAGTTTAACTGCTAGCTCGCGGACATTGATATGTCTACTTCTAAAGCTGAGTTTGCCATCAATCGATACTAAAACCACTACATCAGCATCAAAGCGTCCAGTTATATAAGATGCTAAAAAACTATTCTCGATATCTTCGTTGTTCATAGCCACCGCTAGGTTTATTCCATTAAGATTCTTCACTACGACTTCGAGGTTGCCCGATAACGCCCTTAGCTCTCTGTCTACGTGCTCCACGATCTTCTCGTAAAACTCCTCTGAGAATAGCTTTCCAGAGGCGAACGCTTTCACAACGCTCTTTCTCCACGAGTCGGTGTCTCTTCTCCTCACGAGCCGTATGTAGAACCCTCCTAGCCAGTGATCAAACCTCCAAAGATCGCCAGCACAAATGCCTTCAACTAGTGTGTTTACAAATACCCAGTCTACGTTGTTTCTAGCGGGCTTAGTGTACTTGGCTACAACACCTGTAGCGCAGGTTGACCTATCGATTATCAGCTCTACACCTACATCCTTCACTCTTCGCACCCACTCTTCGTCCCACACGTGGTGATCATACCAAACAACCGGAATTCCATTCTCTCTAAGCACCTTCAAGTACTCAAGAACCTGTGAAAAAATGGGGGGGTTTACGCCTAGATCTGCTATAACGACTTTCTCGTAGTAAGCAGACAACACCTTCCTAAGCTCTCTATCGAGCAAGAAGGGCTCTGTGAAGAACAGTCTATACTCTGACGCCCCTGTAAGGTATACGTAAAGGCCGGCCGCTCCAACTCCATCAATGTCCGTATGTGTAACTATCGCTACTACCAATTCTACCATTCACCCGAGGGTGGTTATTTGGTGTTTTAGGGTTTTTAGTGCCACTCTCAAGCTTCTCACTGTCTCCTCTCAGCAGGCTACGGCTGTTCACCTGTCTCTGCATACCAAAAAGGCACGTGTACTTATTAGAGATCAGGGGCTTTTGAATTTTCGAGGCGGCTTTAATCGTAATAGTTTATAAACCCCTTATAGAGAGATCGTTAACGGGATCAGAGTTGAGCGAGGCCAAGACTGTAAAAGAGAAGCTCTTAGAGTTTCTCAAGCAGCAGAATAGACCATTGATGCCTAAGGAGATCGCGAGACTAACAGGTCTAAATTATAACACTGTTAGAGCTAGGCTCTACGACCTTAAGAAAGAAGGCAAGGTCGAGCGTGTAGAAGAAGGCTGGATCGCCAAGAAGTAGCATCACATTAAAAACCTAGTTAAATCTTTTTCTTTTTTAAACATATACTCCTAGATAACACTCAATGTAGTTAGTGGGGTCATGCTTGTTACTGAGTATAACCAAGTATCACTCTTGGAAAATGGTGAGCGACCCAATATACGGCTACGTATACTTTAATATCGAGGTTGAAGAGCCCATTATAAACAGCATTTTACTTCAACGTCTAAGGTATATCATGCAACTTCAAACAGCTCACCTAGTATACCCAGGCGCCGTGCACACGAGGTTTCAACACAGCTTAGGTGTGATGCACCTCGCAGGCTTAATGTCGGAAGACCTAGTTAGCAAGATCGTGAGTTTATATGGAAAGTGGGCTCTTGAAGGTTACGAGCCATACACTCTAATTGAGGCATCACGATTGGCTGGCCTCCTTCACGATGTAGGGCACGCTGCTTTTAGTCATGCATTCGAACGGCAGATCTTGTGGGGTAAAAACGCCCCTAAAGAGGTTTCTAATCACGAGAAGATCGGTTTATTGCTAGCGAAGCATCTACTAAAAGAACACCTCGATAAAGCTGAACGAGAATATCCCGGGTTAAAGGAGGTGTTATACGCGATTCTCGGCGATGTAGAGCCAAAAGGCGTTTTAAGACTATTTAGGTGGATTGTCAGAGAAGGGTTCTACCCTGCCGACGTGATCGACTTTCTAAGGCGAGATAGCTACTACTCTGGCACGATAGAGTATGGATCAATACTCTATGAGAGACTCTATAGGAACACGTATCCATTTATCAACGGTGATAGGTACCAGTTGGTTCTAGATAGAATAGCGATCGGCGAGTTCAAGCAGTATATGTACGCTAAGGCCAATATGTATGAGCACGTTTACTACCACAGCGTTTGCAGGTCATTCGATAGAATACTCTACGAGATCCTAGATCTACTGGACGAGGAGCTTGGCTTACTGCGTAGGGTTCTTGAACTACAAAGAGGACATCTCGAAGGTTATTTAGAATTGACAGACGCGTTCATGTACGGCGTTATGATGGGGAAAGCGCTACACGATAAATCGAAACTTGGATATTTGTGTCGACGTCTCTTAATAGAGAGGAAACCAGAGTGGAAAAGAGTTGGTAAAGAAGTCGTGATATCGCCCTCTAAAGGTCTCGAAGGACTAGATAGAACACTACGACTCATATTTGATAGGATGTATCGACATAAAGTTGAAGAAGAGATCAAGAGTTTTGTTGTCGATGGACTTAAAAGTCGCGGTATTAGTGAGGACGAAGTGTGGATCGATATTCTAGACATCACACCTCTACCAAGGTCTACTATATATCCTGGTGGTGAGCAAGTGTCTAGCCCACTTACGCTTCTAATTGGAAAGAAAGTTGAAGGTAGGGTGGTCGTATCAGAAGAACTTAACCTATTCTTAGAGGAGCTTCCATTAAAGGTGATCGTTAGAGCTTACGTTAATAGAGCTAAGTACACGGGCGATCTTGAGCAAAGAGTCACATCGTTACTATCAACAGCTGTTGGGGCGAGTCTCAGCTTAGATCTCACTGCGCCGGTTAAGCTTATTGAGAAGATTTATGGTGAATACGCTGGATTTGACTTTACGAAGTACAAGATCACTAGTTGAGGTGTCAAGTTTGGGAAAGGTGATTGTTTACATAAAACCCAAGTTTGAAGAGCTCGACGTTGAAATATATGTTTACGACTCTGAGGGCAAGATGATCGAGAGGAGGGTTGTTGAACATGCAAAGCAAATCGTGATAAACGCTCCAGAGGTGCGCATTAGTAGGCAGTTATTTTATGAAAACCTAGCGCTGATCATAGAGTCTAATACTCCGAGCATCGATGTGAAAGAGACTGGGCTAGTTCGAATTAAAGGGTGAGCTTTTTGACATCTGCAGTAAGGGTTTACGAGATCTCAGACCTCGTTATCGAGAAGTCAAAGAGCCGTAGTGGTAAACACGCCTTGACATCTATAGTCTACATATACAGTAGGCGCTCTGGTTTAACCCCATATATAGCCTCTCTGATCTCCGAGGAGCCAGCTAAACCCACGTATGCGAAAGGCGAGGCGAAGAGGATCAAAATTAAAGTAGAGCATGGAGACTTCGTAATATACGCTCGTTTCGTTAAAAACTTGAAGAAGACCGTTAAAGGGTTGATCATGATTTTGAACCATAGAGGTGAACTACTTTATCGAGCGAAATATAACAACGGATTTGTCGTCAAAAGCGTTGGTAATCCCACATACGCGTGGCTCGTGAGACTCTTTCTCAACTCTTTAAAGATACCGTACACTTCAACTAGACTAGGCGACGAGAAATGAGCGAGTACGTTTCGCTCACCGAGAGGATGATCAAGGCGTTTAAGAAGTATGGTTGCTTTGTCTTCGAGTCAACAGAGCTCGAAAAAGTCCGCGACCTAATCGTGAAGTCTGAGATCTCTAGGCTGGTGGAAATAAAGGCCGTAGATGAGAGATACCCATACATCTACATCGTCACCGCCTCCACGAAAGGCCTCGATAGGGAGTGCACATCGATCGTCGAGTCGATGTTGGCCAAAGGCGAGATCTCTCAGCTGGAGTATAAGAGGTATAGGCGAGAACTGATAGAGCAGTGTATTGTAAGTCTTGAAAGAGAGCGTGTTAAAGAGATCATAGCCATCCTCGAGTCTTATCTTTCAAAAGTTAGAGAGCATACTATTAGCTCATAGTGGGATATTTGAGACGCTTAAGTATAAGTGTGGTGGGGCGTCGTGAAGCGGTGTCTAGTTATTGCTAGGTTTCAGCCATTTCACTATGGACACCTACACGTCATAGAGCATTGCCTTAAACACTTCGAGGAGCTAGTGATCGCTATTGGCATGGCTAGTCAAAGCCACACTCCTGAAAACCCCTTCACCGCTGGCGAGAGGATCGAGATGATCAGGCGTAGCCTTAAGTGGCGAATGATCGATCTATCCAGGATAATTACCATAACTCTACCCACTATGGAGATGAGTAGAACCGCTGTTCACCAAGTTAAGCTCTACAGCCCAGCCTTTCAAGCCGTTGTGACGTTAAACCCTATTGTTAAGTCTGTGTTTATGGAAGAGGGCTTTGAGGTCATCGAGCCGCCGGAGTTCAATAGAGCGCTATATAGAGGTTCATATATTAGGAGGCTTATGGCTGAGGATAGAGAAGAGTGGCGAGAACTTGTCCCCCCACCAGTTGCTGCCTACATTGACGAGATTAATGGAGTCAGACGCGTTAAGATGTTGTATAGTGAGAAACTACCCGGTTATTACGTGACTGCGTAGTGGTGATCATGTCTACGCACGGATTCATACCGAGGTTTCAATGCCTAATGTGCGGCTCTTGTTGTAGAATGTCGCCAGTCTCGATACTACCTCACGAGGAAGTTATATTGAGAAGCGTCGCTGAGGAATTAGGTGTAGACGTTAAGTTTACTCACGGATATCTAGTCTACGAAGCATATAGTGGTGTAAACCTCGCTTTTAGCTACGTCATGCTACTAAACAACAATAGGTGCCCATTCTTAGAGGGCAACTTGTGCAAGATACACTACATATACAAGCCATACATATGTCGTAGCTTCCCTTACATACCTAGACACGTCAAGTACCACATTGACGAGGAGAATAGGTACATTATGGCTACAACAGATTATGGCTTAAGCCTAGCTTGCCCCGTAGTTAAGAGAGATAAACCTGCACTAGAGAGAGCTGAGGCGAAGTTTGGTGGGCCGATTGAAAAGATCTTAATACACTACTACAAAGATGGTTATAACGCTGCAGTAGAGGCCGACAATGTTAGGTCACTGATGTTGACCCTACTATCAAAGCTGTGGAGAGACGGGTTCGTCGAGATCAAGCCAGCTAAAAGCACAGCCGCAGTTGTCAACTTATACGAGTTCCTAAGAAAGTTCTATCCCGACTTGCCGAGTGTGCTTGGACTGGATAAGGTTGCATCGCGGTTGAGAACTTGGATAGAGACTTTGTAACCAGCGACGAGTTGCTATTACACAAACTTGAGCTCTTAAAGATCCTCAGTCAGAGAGACAACGTCACTCTCACCGAGCTCATGAGCGAGATAGGGCTCGATGAGATTACTATACTACACCTTTTAAACGAACTGAAAAAGAACTTCATCTTGAAAATCGAGAGAGATAGAGTTTCGTGGTCTCATGGAGACAACCCAGCCAAAATAAAGCCTTGGGGCTGGAAGTATGTGTATAGAGTAGTTTTAGGCTCTACAATGCTCTCTGCTAGGACTCTTGACTCTTGGACCATCGTAATAGCCGAGCACCAGACTAGGGGGTATGGTAGACATAGGAGGCCATGGATATCTAATCTTGGGGGTCTATGGCTTACAGCTAAGCTTGAGATAGACCCCAAGATTACCCCGGCGCTTCCAATGTATATTCCAACCGTACTATGCAGGTATTTCCGCGAGAAGCACCGGATTCATGTTGGGATCAAGTGGCCAAACGACTTAATCTACAAGGAGAAAAAGCTCGCCGGGTTTTTAATCGAAGGCGAGATTATGCTTGATAAAGCTAGGGTTTACGTCGGCTTAGGCGTGAACGTAAATAATGATCCGCCTCTAGAGACCTCTACAAGCCTCAAGGAGATAATCGGCAAACTCACCCCCAGAAATAGCCTCATCAGTTTTATAGCTGGCTATTTAGCTAAGGTTGAAGACTACGTTAAGGATTTACGAGCTGTGCAGACCGAGTATCTCGACTTACTCGAAACTCTTGGACGTCGAGTAGTCGTGAGGGTTCCCAGTGGAGAGATCGTTGGAAGAGTTAGATCTATCACAGAGACTGGAGAGCTCGTGCTCGAGACTGATACAGGTCTACATAAGTTTAAGAGCGACGAAGTCTTAGAGCTAAGGCACTTAAGCTAGTTTTCCTTGATTCCTTGATTGGGTGTAGGGATTTCTAGGGTTGAAAGTCGTTCTCAAAGACCCGCTAACTATAGAGTTGAATGACTTTTTAACTACGAGATACGAGGGGTTAGGTGTTCAGGTAGTATATGAGAGAGTTGAAGAGACCAGGGAGCCTGAGCTAGGTCCTAGTATAGATGAACTCTCACTCCCTGAGCCTCTAAAGGTAGCCCTCGAGAAAAGGGGGATTAAGAGGCTCTACAAGTTTCAGTACGATGCATACAAGCGAATACTTAATGGAGAAAACGTTATCATAGTGGCAGGCACCGGAACTGGCAAGACTGAGGCGTTCTTCATACCTCTAGCCAAAAAGATCCTCGAAGAGGAAAGAGCTAACCCTCGAGCGATAATACTTTACCCAACAAAGGCTCTTGCTAGAGATCAGGTGAAAAGGTTCGTAGAGTACAGCGTTTATGGTAAGATGGGGGTTGGTGTTTATGATGGTGATACTCCAGAGGATCAAAGGAGAAGAATAGCGTCTTCTCCACCACCCATAATCGTGTCCAACCCTGACATGATCCACATAGGGCTGATCTATAGCCCCTACATAACAAAGTTTGTTCACCAAGCAGACATCTTCGTCTTTGATGAGCTACACGTATATGAGGGTGTTCTAGGGTCACATATATACAACCTAGTCCACAGGGTGAAGTTAACAAAGAGAACTAAGCCTCAATTCATAGCCTCCTCTGCGACTATCGGCAACCCCAAGGAGTTCGCCGAGAGCATATTTCGAGAAGACTTCACACTTGTGGAGGGATCGCCGTATAGGAAGGGGACGGCTGTCCACATACTGATCTCTTCAGGCCACTTAAGCAGATGGAGCGTGCTTGCTGTTCTCGCAAAGTTCCTTGTTGAAAGAGGGTTGAGGTTTATTGCCTTCGTTGATAGTCAACAACTTGCTGAGCTCGTTGGGAATATACTAGAGTCTAAGTACGGTCTAAACGTAGCTGTTCATAGAGCCGGTATATCACATGAGATTCGAAGAGATGTTGAACGAAGGCTTAGAGAGGGGGCTCTCAGCGGCGTTATTGCTACACCAACACTCGAGCTTGGGATAGATATCGGGGCGATCGACGCTGTACTACTCGCATCTCCACCAGCAACATTAGCTAAGTATATTCAGAGAGCTGGGAGAGCTGGACGTAGGAGAAAGGGGTACGTAATAACGGTGCTTAGCGACACCCCCATAGATGCGTACTACACAAGAAACCCCACTAGTTTCTTTGACCGTGAGCTTCCACCTAGTGTTATAGAGACTAATAACGAGGAGGTGGCGAAACTACACTTAGTGTCGTATCTCCTACAGGTGGGTAAAGCCCGCTTGACGAGCCTTCTAGACGAGTGGAGACGCGTCGTCGACGACCTCGTAGCTGAAGGGATTATAAGGAGGATCGGCCCCTATGTAACTCCCAACTACCCGGTTACTAGGAGGTTTGTAGCGTCGAAGGGAGGCATACGCTCTCCTGGAGATCGAGTCGAAATAGTGGATTCTACACGAGCAGAAACTATTGGTGAGAGAGAGTTGCCGATAGCGATACTAGAGCTATATCCAGGCTCGATCTACTACTACAATAGGCGACCTTACATCGTTGAGAAGCTAGATCTACACAATAAGGCGGCCTATATCAGGCCCCACGAAGCTGGTTCCGACGTCTACACCAGACCCCTCTACTCTGTTGATGTTGCAGACTACAGTGTAGAGCTCGAGCGAGAAACTCATTACGGCTTTACAGCTGCATACGCAAGGGTTCTACTAGAGGTCAAGGTGATGGGCTACGTCCTTAGGGACTTATACAGCGGAGAGGTCATCTACACGAAGGATCTCGACCCTCCATTAACCTATAGGTACGCGACTAGAGCTACAATATTTAAGTTAGACTCACCAGCGGAGTTTGACACTCTCGATTCCACAGAAGCCTTTCACGCCATTGAACACGCGGTGATAGAGGCTGCTCGACTTACTTGTGGAGCCGGCCTCACAGATCTTGGAGGGGTGAGTTACCCCAGTGGAGACATCGTCGTCTACGACGCCGAGATCGGCGGTTCTGGGGTCGCGAAACTCCTATATTTAAAGCTGGAGAGAACGATCGATATCGCCTACGAGTTGATGGCTAGGTGTAATTGCGATGATGGTTGTCCTAAGTGTATATACTCTCCCTACTGTGGTAACAACAACAAGTTATTATCAAAGAGAAAGGCCATTAAGACGCTAAATCACCTGTACACCATGAAGGTGCATGTTAAGACTAAGCCTTTAGAGGAGAGATTTGGAAAGCCGCTTGTTTAATTGTAACACTTGCAAGTACTGCTAAAGGAGGGTGGTCTGTGTGCGGGTTTTAGTGACTGGTGGAGCGGGTTTCATCGGTAGCCATTTAGTAGATAGACTTGTGACTGAGGGCTATGATGTAGTAGTTCTTGACAACCTATCATCAGGTAGTCTTAACAACATTAAGAGCCATATAGAGGCAGGTAACATAGCCTTCGTCAATGGGGATCTTAAAGAGAGACACGTTGTAGAGGATGTGGTGCAAAGTATCGACGTTGTGTTTCACTTCGCCGCCAACCCCGAGGTGAGAGTGAGCACTACTAATCCAGAGGTGCATTTCAGAGAAAATGTTGTTGCAACATTCAACCTACTAGAGGCTATGAGGATCAAAAACGTCAAAGAGATAGTGTTTGCATCCTCAAGTAGCGTTTACGGAGAGCCCGAGGTCATCCCAGTAGATGAAGAGTATCCAGTGAGGCCAGTCTCAGTCTACGGAGCTAGCAAGGCCTCCTGCGAGGCCTTGATACATGCTTATAGTAAGCTCTATGGGATAAAGGCTGTGGTATTGCGCTATGCTAATGTTGTAGGTCCTCGTATGAGGCACGGGGTGATCTACGATCTACTAATGAAGCTGAGAGAGAACAAGAGTACTCTAGAAGTGCTCGGAGACGGGTTTCAAGTAAGAAGCTATCTACATGTTAAAGACGCTGTTGAAGCTACACTCATTGCTTGGAGAAAGAGCAGTGGAGCTTACCAGGTATACAATGTTGGCAACACTGATTGGATAACAGTGAGAGAGCTAGTGGAGATATTGCTTGAAACCCTTGGCTTGAAGGGTAGGGTTGAAGTCCGCTACAAGCCCATACTACACGGTGTAGGCTGGCCTGGTGACGTGAAGAAGATCGCGCTCAACTCTCAGAAGCTCATGAGCCTTGGCTGGTCTCCCTCGATGGGCTCACGCGAAGCTGTAGTCGAGACCGTGAAAGCGCTTGTAAGCGAGCTCTGCTTGAAGTTTTAAGGTTTTTAAACAAGAGCGCTATAAACAATACCAGTGTTACGTTATGACACTAAGAGACGTCAAGGCTGTTATACCTGCCGGTGGGGCTGGAACCCGCTTTCACCCCTACACAGAGATCATTCCAAAGCCTATGATACCGGTTGGTGAGCATGAAAAGCCGGTCCTCGAAATGATCGTAAAGTGGATCAAGAGGTTTGGAATACAAGAGTTTGTATTTCTAGTCGGCTACAAATGGAAGTACATCTATAACTACTTCGGAGATGGAGCGAGGTTTGGTGTAAAGATCGACTACTCCATTGACGATCATGACGGCTATCGTGGGACTGGAGGCGCTATACTCAAAGCTTACAGGTCTGGCTTAATCTCGAAGAGAGCGCTAATATGGTATGGGGACATACTAGCGCCGGTAAATATACACGATCTCTTCAATTACCATAAAGATGTAAATGCTGATTTGACTCTCGTTGTTAGTAGACGATATAGAGTGCCTGTTGGCGTCGTAAAAGTTAACGATAGGCTCATAGTCGAGGAGATCAGAGAAAAGCCAGAGCTGGATATAATGGCTACTCTTGGCATTGGAGTACTAGAGAGTAGTGTTCTAGAGGAGCCGATCGAAGATAGCCTGGGTAAGAACTTCGACTTTATGGGAGATCTCGTTCCATGGATGATCAAGAGAGGCTACAAAGTCTTTGCCTACATCTATGAAGGTGCATGGTATGACGTCGGTAGCCTCGAGAGGTATAAAAAGCTAAGTAACGATGACCTTGCAATCTTTAACGAGGCTTTATAACCCATCACGACCCAAAAGCTCTATCTCCAGCATCTCCTAATCCTGGGACAATAAAGCCCTTGTCATTGACCTCCGGGTCTATGGACAGGGTGAACATTCTTAGATCGATACCCGACACATCAGCGTATCTCTGGAGCTTCTCTATGGCTATCGGCGTTGAGATCACCGACGCCACGTAGAACCTCTTTGGCTCGCCTCTCTCCCTCACCTTATCGATAACTCTAAGTAGCGTTGAAGCCGTAGCTACCATGACGTCGCTAATGATCACTATGTTATCACTTGTGATCTTTGGTAGCTTCACATAAGACACTTCGACCTCAAAATCATAGTTCTTCATTCCCTTCTCTTCAACTCTACGAGCAGCTATAACCCCCTGCTTGGCATTGTAGAATATCTTGATAAGCCCCTCTGTCAGCGGCCATGCAGCTCTCAACACAGTCACTATTATCGTGTTGTCAAGGTCTTTCATTCTAACACCTCTTACGACTACGCCGAGTGGCGTCTCAACCTCGACCTCCTCGTAGTCGTAGTCTTCAGCTATCTCTAAACCAAGTATTCTACCAAGCCTTACAAGACCCTTTCGGAATTCGATTTGTGAGATGTTTTTGTTCCTAAGGTTTGTGAGGATCGCCTGAGCGTACTTCCTATTGATAACTTTAAGCTTAAACACCAGCCTCACCCGTACTCTGTAGCTACTTTAGAGGGTTTATAGCTAGTGGGCGGGAAGGATTAGATGGTCAAGTCCATGATGCGCCGTGTTCACCAATCGGTTACGTGTCTCTGCGAGCTTCGAGCTTTATAACCCCTTGAAATTTAAAAGCCCACATAATACGATTTAACGAATCGGATATGCAGGCATGGTGATCAACATAATCTCTGAGAAAGTGCTGGGTGTTTCGACAGAAGAGCCCCCTCAACGTGTTCGTGGGGTCTACAGGTATGCGTGTTACAATTGTGGAGGATCTATTTCAGACCTTAGACTTAGCTACAAGGCCCCCTGTGAGAAGTGTCTAGATGAAGGGGTCTTTCAGAAAATAATAAGAGAGAACAAAATATCGTCGTTGACGCGTAGAGAGGTCTTAGAGCTCTACGAGAAATACATAACGATGAAGGGGCAGATCGTAGAGCTTCTCAACGAGGAGAGAGAACTAGAGAAGTTTGAAGAGTTCTTCATGAAGGCTACGAAGGGCTTTAAAATGTGGAGTGCGCAGAGAACGTGGGCTAGGCGACTGCTACGTGGATACTCGTTTAGCATTATAGCCCCTACCGGTACTGGGAAAACAGTGTTCTCTCTAGTAGCTGCGCTTTACGTTATAAAGGGGTTGAAGGAGAGAGGGGTCGATAGAAAGGTCTATCTCGCATTTCCAACCACACCACTGCTTGTTCAAGCTTGGAGAAGGCTCCTCGAGTTCGCTAAGAATGTGGGATTTGAGATATGTACGCCAGATAAGTGGGGTGGAGAGTGTTTAAGAGTCGTATGTATACATGGTAAGCTGAGCAGGAAAGAAAAGGAGTTCTATATTGATAAAGTCAAGAGCTTAGACTTTGACATATTGCTCTCGACAAGCGCGTTTATGCATAGATACGAGGAAGTCTTACCCAAGGGCGTATACAACTTAGTAGTTATGGACGACGTTGACGCGGTTTTGAGAAGTGGTAGAGCTGTTAGGCGGCTACTAAAGATGATAGGTCTAAGCGACGACGAGATCGATGAGGGGATAAAGCTCATTAAAGCCAAAACTAGGGTCATTACTGCTCAAGGCGAAGAAGCCGCGAGGATTAAGGGTGAGATCGAAAAGCTTGAAAGTAAAATCAGAGACGCCAAGTCTAAGCTCAAAGAGGTGAAGTTAATAGTTAATAGCGCGACTGGTAGACCTAGAGGTATCTATCCAAAGCTATTTAGAGTGTTCTTGAACTTCGAGGCTGGTGCAAAACCCGAAGCCATTAGAAACATTGTTGATGCTTACGTCATATGTAGCAACGAAGAGGAGCTGTTCAAGAAGACCATAGAGTATGCGAAAATACTTCGCGACGGACTTCTCATCTTTGTCCCGATCGATAAAGGGATAGAGTTTGCCGAGAAAGTTGCAAAGGCCTTGAAAGAAGAGGGGCTTAGCGCCGAGGCGTTCCACTCGAAGAGGCAAATGAAGCTAATTGAAGACTTCGCTAGTGGCAAAGTAGGGATCCTCGTGGGTGTAGCTTCATACTATGGGGTCTTAGTGCGGGGGCTCGATCTTCCAGAGAGAGTAAAATTTGTACTGTTTGTCGGGGTTCCAAGACACAAATTCAGCGTAAAGCTACAGACCGCCTCGCCCATAGATGTTGTTAGATTGTTGTCTATAGTTAGAGAGGTTTTAGAAGGCGAGGAGAAAGAGAGAGTCGCGATCTTGGTTGGCAGGATCTCGCGTAGACTACGCACTATGAGCCAAGGAGCCGTGGCTGTCCTAAGAGAGAAGTTCATAAGAGCGCTCCAGGGAGAGAGAGTCGACGAAGAGACCCCTCTATTGAAAGACTTGCTTGAAGGCTTTGAACTCTTAAGGAGGTATCTAGAGAGAGCAGACATACTTGAGAAGATCAAGGGGCTCGGAGACGTGGGGTTGGTAAGTGAGAATGGAGAGCTCTATATCTTGATCCCAGATGTCGCAACATATATACAGGCTAGTGGAAGGTGTTCAAGGCTATACCCAGGCGGCATTACTAAGGGCTTATCCGTGGTTCTCGTCGATGACCCTAGACTACTAAATGGCTTAGTCAAGCGTCTACGCTGGATCTTCGAAGGGTTTGAGATAAAGAGCATCGACGAGATCAACCTAGACTCCCTCATTAAGGAGATAGAAGATGAGAGGCTTAAGGTCAAGAGTATAATTGCAGGAGAGGTTAAGCCCGAGAAGCAGATCGAGCTAGTAAAGACTGCTCTATTAATTGTCGAGTCTCCCAATAAAGCTAGAACCATCGCCAACCTCTTCGGGAAGCCAAGCGTAAGAATCATAGGAGACAAACTACGCGTGAACGAAGTGACCATCGGCAATTACGTTCTAAACATTGTAGCTACAGGTGGACACGTCTATGACCTCGTAGTCGACGACCCTCCACCCGAGGCCACGGATAAGGGTTCCATGAATAGGAATTCACTCTATGGAGTTATAATAGATAGAGACTCCACGGGCACTAAGTACATACCCGTATACACCGATATCAAGAAGTGCCCAAATGGACACCAGTTTACAAATGAAGATAAGTGCCCGAGGTGTGGAGCGACCATCGACTCTTCCGATAGGAAGCTTGACATTGTTAAGTCCCTTCAGAGGCTTGCGAGCGAAGTTGATGTCGTGTTGATCGGTACAGACCCCGATGCTGAGGGGGAGAAGATCGCCTGGGACATCAAGTCTCTTCTTGAACCTTACGCAGAGAGGATCTACAGAGTGGAGTTCCACGAGGTTACTAGGAGAGCTCTTATAAAAGCCATATTCAATCCAAGAGAGTTCAATAAGAGCCTTGTAGAGTCGCAAATCGTGAGGAGAGTAGAGGATAGGTGGCTAGGTTTCTCGCTCTCAAAAATTGTGCAGGAGTACGCGTGGCCACTCTACTGTATATCCCGTCTATTGAAGAAGGGAGGTGTTCATGAAGACTCGCTAAGAGATAGATGTTGCAAGCCCTATAGGTTTTTAAGTGCAGGTAGAGTGCAAACCCCTGTTCTCGGATTTATTAAAGACGAGAACGAAAAGGCGAAGATGCACGAGTACATGAAGTTTAGAGTTCAGCTACACGTGGAGGGAGGAGGGACCTTATCGATCACTTTAGATTACCAAGATGCCGTGAAGATCTTTAAGCACCCAACCAACATCAAAAAGCTTGTATACCCAGAAAGCGTTGTGATATCGCTAATTGAAGTGCGGGGGGATGTTGTGAACCCGCCACCACCATACACCACAGATAGCTTGCTCGCAGATGCGTCTAGAATCCTTGGTTTCACGACGACCGAGACTATGGAGCTCGCCCAAGACTTGTTCGAAATGGGCTTAATAACATACCACAGAACGGACAGTACTAGAGTGAGTGATGCTGGATTAGAAGTCGCGAGGCAGTACTTAGAGGCGAGATATGGGGCTGACAAGTATAGAGACTACTTCAGGCCAAGGACGTGGGGAGAGGGGGGAGCTCACGAGGCTATAAGACCAACAAGGCCTGTTGACGCGTACACGCTAATGGAGCTTGTGCATGAAGGAGCTATCACCGTTGTTGGTAGGTTAACAAGAGAGCACGTGCGCCTATATGACTTGATCTTTAGGAGGTTTATTGCGAGTCAAATGCCTCCAGCTAGAGTTCTAAAGGCTAAACTGAAAGTAGAGTTCATAGTTGATGGGGAGAGTTACGAAGTGCCCGTTGAGGTTACATGTAGAATTGTCGAAAAAGGCTTTCACGAATTATATCCACACGCGATCACCAGTGTGGAAGAGTGGGTTGAAACTCTCACTCGCCCCGTTACTGCCTTTATCGAGAAAGTGACACGTGTAAGGTACCCATTACCCAAGTTCCACGATGTTGTGAAGTGGATGAAGGAGAATGGGATTGGGAGACCCAGTACTTACGCTAAGATCATCCAAACGCTCCTCGACAGAAAGTACGTAATTGTATCGAAGAAATCAAAAGCTCTAATTGTAAGCCCACTTGGTAGTTATATCCATGAGTTTCTGAGCGAGCATTTCGGAGATCTCGTAGGGGTTGAGACAACCAAGCGCTTAGAAGAGCAAATGGACAAGATAGAGGCGAACATGCTAGATTATCAGCAAGCACTTTCAGAAATATACGAAGAGGTCGTTGGGAAGGTTAGAGGCAGAACTGACGAGATCAGGAAGAAGATGGAGGAAGCACTTAATGAAAAGATTGGTGAACTCTTGGCAAAGCAGTGTGTCGAGAAGCTAAATCGAGGAGCAAATCTCTATGAAAGAACCGGAGAAATTGGAGGTAGTTGATCTCCACGAGAGCGAGGGCGGGGCAAGGTTAGCTATTTCGTACATACCGCTACCCGAGTTAATGCCTACTGTTAGCCTTGATAGGGTTAGGTCTACGCTAAGGTTTCTCGAAAGATCAGACGTTAAGACGGTTGTAATCCCACCTTTTATGCCTCATTGTGTTATAAGCCCGCCCAATGATAACTACGAACGGTATTCAATTAGCAAGAAAGACCCATATGTAAAGGTTCTTAGACAATTTGCTCGTTTAAGCGGCTTAAACCTCATTTCTCCATACGTCTTCGAAAAGTCTAGGCGTGGAGTCTATATATCAAACCTGTTCATCGAGGGTCGAACGGGAATAGCCCTTTTCACTAATAGAATGGTTCTTTGCAATACATGTCAGGATACAAAAACCATACATTATGGTAATTCACTAGAGATGCTAAGTGATGATTACATAAACTATGCTATACTGCTTGATAAAGACGCCTTGATGCCGGAATTTGCCAGGATCCTCACCTATATGGGTGCTCACATCGTGTTGACCACGTTGAGTCCAGCTCTACTCAGTGATCAAGCCTTCAGAATTCTCGTGGAGATTAGCCACATTATAGGCATCTCGATAGTTCACGTTGGATACTACGTAACGGGCGAGAGACAACACAAGGCACCATTGCTCATCATAGATCGTGGAGAGGTGATGTTTAGATATGAAGGTGATAGCCCCCTACTTGTCACCACCCCCGTCAAGATCATTAAAGAGTCTAGGAGGCTAGGGCAGTTAGAGGTTGATGAACGACTCTTGCTTATTCTTTATAACCACTTGAAAAAATTGATGAAACTTAAAAGACGCAAAAGACCTACATCTAATGAGGGTTAATGTGGTGATCGAGGACAAGGTTCTCCCAATAAAGACGGCGTCGTTCAACGATCTGGTGAGGCTCGCAGTATCTACATCTATTCCCACCCAGGCTACAGCATATTTCTTAAAATTCAAACATAAAGACAAGATCGTGATTGGCATACTAGGAGTGTTTAGAGACTACTATAGGCAATATGGTTTGCCAGTGTTCTACTACTACACGTTTGATGTGAACAACATCCAAGTGGTAGAAGCAAACTACGTCATTGTATCAACGGGGGAGGAGAGATATGAGTTCTCAAAAACACCTAAGCCAGGACTATCTCTTCCAATTATAACTCTAGCCGAGAAGCCCCCCATTATACCCGATGAAATCACGTAGAAAGAGCAGATCTCATTTTACACATAGAGTAATACTTCACATTTTAGATAGAGACTCGTCGAAGTAGATCTTGTATAGACTTAGCTTTTTGAGCACAATGTTGATGTAGTCATCTACTATGTTACGTGGAACATTCAATTTCTCGGCTCTCGATATTACGATACTTTCTACTACGGCATATTTTTGATATCTCTCATTGAGCTCTTTCCATGGCACCCCCTTCATGGCGTTCATAACTTCCCTGTCTAGAGGCAGATAGCCCTTGACCATCATGAACGCTAGTATTGGGTAGCCAACGTATCCTTTGAATAGCGTTCCATTATCGTTACTATACGCTCTAAAAGTTCTAACGTCTTGGCCGATCAAGACGACCTTGTACTCTCTATCACCCATACTAGACTTGACTAAAGCCTTTGTGTCGGAGACCTGTTTGACTCTACCATCACCAATAGCCCCTATGGCCTCTAAAACCTTGATCCTTGGAGGACGACTAAGTAGCTTCAACTAGCCCACCCTGAAAACCGTCATCTGTAATACCCATTCGACCTACCCCCTACTCCCATGTTAATGTCGTAGGTGTCGGGGGATAATATTGAGGGGTTCTACATCTCGACATCGCACCCGAAAGGGGGTCTCAAAACGTCTCCCGGGCAGGCTGTTTTGTTCAAGGTAAGGTGATCCTACCACTCACCACTGCTATGTATCTCTTTCTCGCTAAGTTCAATAGGACCTTTCGCGCCTCTGCCTTATCTAGTCCCAGTTCCTTGGAGATGATCCTTACAGCGTCTTTTACCGTTATTTCGCCATATGTGAATAGAGACTCCTTTATGATAGTATATGCACGTCCAAGAACTCCCTCCGGACCTGGAACCTCCTCTACACTACTCTCTGTAAGTCTCACCCTAAAGGCTCCTACCTCGCCGATAGGTTTTAGGATATAGTCGCTAGTGCCAGGGATGCGCTGTAAGTAGTACTGCTTGAACCCCCTCAACGATCTGGCGGGGCTTTTTAACAACAACACCGTTACCTTAGAATCACACTTGTAATCTCTCTTTAGGCTGCTGGGGACTACCACTATCAATGCCTCACTTTGAACACATATCTCATCAAGACTTTTCACAAAAGCGACTTTATCAAAAAACTCCACTGGTGCAAATCTAGATAGCAAGCCTTTTTCATCTAGAACTACGACTCGAAGGTTTCTCTTCAGCAGGTTCTTTATCACTAATATGCCAAGCTTTATCAAGGCGTTGATATTTCTAGAGGCGAATACCACTTGACCATGCACTAGCTCGTCTAGTAGATCGCTCTTTGACATTTTATAGGCCCCAGTTCACAATTCACTTTTACTCAGCGTAAGTTATAAACTAATCTGGTGTAGGATATGGAGATAACAAGATTAGTTGACACGTATCTATCATGGCCTAAGCAAGCACTACTGTCGATCAACGAGTGGGGGAAATACAGAGTTGAGGGGGACTTCGACGAGATTCTGATCACTGGAATGGGTGGAAGCGGCATTGTTGGAGACTATGTTCAGGTCCTTTCAGCGTCAAAGGGGGCTACACCTGTGTATGTTAACAAGTCACATTTGATCCCCAGCTTTGTGAGCGAGAAGACGCTAGTAATTATTGTAAGCTACAGTGGAAATACGATCGAGTCGATAAAAGCGCTTGAAAGAGCCCTTAAGACTAGGGGGAAGGTAGTTACGGTGTCTAGTGGTGGAGCTCTCAAAGACATATCTACTAGGCATGGATTACTACATGTACAAGTCCCACCTGGCCTCTTGCCAAGAGCCTCTCTTCCAGCAATGCTCTACGCGATCTTAGGGCTCTTAGATTCCAGCGGTATAACTATTGTTAGCAAAGACGAAGCATTAGAGTCCGTTGCGTTTCTAGAGAAGACTACACCTAGTTGTATCGAGATAGGCGAGGAGATAGCGAGTTGGCTATTTGAAATGATCCGTGAAAACAGACTCTTCGTGATCGCTACTCACAGCCCATACGATCCGCTGGCGATCAGAGGTAAAAACGAGTTTAATGAGAATAGTAAACTAGTCGCTAAAGTAGACATAGCACCAGAGTGGATGCACAACGACATAGTCGGCTACGAGTTTCCTGTCCCATCTAAGTTTGCCGTGTTAGAGATACTAGATCCGGCTGATAGCGTTGGCGCCAAGCTCGTCGAGTTCATGGATAGAGTGTACAGACTTCTCGATGCTCAAGTCTACCGCTTAGAGCTGAAAGGCTCTACTCTCCTAGAGAGACTGGTGTATGGAAGCCTAGTTTTAGGGCTAGCAAGTGTTTATCTCGGAGTTAAGCGTGGAGTAGACCCAGCTACAACTAAGAGCATAGCTATGTATAAGAGCGAGGCCTCCAAGATATTCTCCAGCTGAATAAGAGATATAAAGCTGGTAGCGATTCTCAGTGATGGGTAGGGGCCGTCGTCTAGCCTGGCTAGGATGCGGGGCTTGGGCCCCCGTGACCCGGGGTTCAAATCCCCGCGGCCCCACACGCCTCAACTACTCTCCAATAATCTTCGTCTGACGCGATTACTGTATATTCTTCTTTCACCTTGTTTAGAAGCCCCTTTGAGCTTCTCTGTATGAAGTTCGCGACCTCGATAGCAACCTCTTTGCCGGCCTTCCACGGCCTGCTTGGAAGTCCGATCCTCCCAACACTAGCTTTTGCGATTAGCCAGGCTCCAACTACGAGAGGCGTTGCTGTAGATTTGAGCGTCTCTTCGTCTAGAGCCCCATTGCTTGCCCAAAACAACTCCCTTGTAAAGCCTACTGCGAGCGATCTAGTGATCTGACCTATGAGCTCTCTATACAGCTCTTCGCCCTTCGCCGAAACCGCCCTTAATGCCTCATAGACATCAACCCGCGTCAAGTAAGACCTTGTCGCGATGGAGATCACGTCTACCGTTACGACAGGCTTAAAAGACCCCCAAAGAGCTACAACACTCGATAAGTAGCCACTATGTAAGATCGTGTTCTTAATTGCTGTGACAGGGTCTAGAGGCTCCAGCGGCTTCCCCTCAATTATCGACTCCACCTCATCTACACTCACAGGATCGGCTGCTGTGGGAACCCCGTCGACTACAACCCATGGAACGCTAAACGCCCCTCTTTTCAAGGCGTAGCTTGGATCGCAAGCTACGTGAAGAACTAGCTTGTCAAGCAAACGTCTCTCAAGGAGCCCCTTAACTAAGTGGTAGCTGGATATACAAGTTGGATGTATAAAGACCTCGACTTTACGCATATTAAACACCTATCTACAAGCTCTGTATAAGCGCGTGATAACGATGTATGAAGTAAGAAAAATAAAACTTCAATTCCCGCTTTGCACCATCCTGCCTAGCCTCTCAGAGTGCTGCGCCACTGACTACCTCTCCAGGTTGCATCTTAGACTATCTTCTCTCTGAATGCCTCTTCTCGCACTATTCGACTCTTAACACCACTATAGCGCTCGGAGTCTTCACTCTAACGGCAATAGTGCTCCAAACCCTAAACACGTGATATCCGTCCTCAGGGCCGATGTAGTCAACCTCCGCATCTGCCCCATAAACCACGTCTAAGATCACTGGCGACGCGCTGAGCAGTAATGAGGTCCCATCAGGTAGTATCGGTGTGTACATGATTATATCTACTAGCTCTTTGATCCTCTCTAGCTCCGTCACCCGGCTTTTTCGCTAACTACTAGGAGTTTTGTATAATCTCCTGGGCTGACAATGAGTAGAAACGGCTTTACACCGCCACCTCTAACCGCTTCGCTTAGAGCTCTTGCAACATCGAGAACGGCCTCGCCCGATCGATCCCAGCTAGACCTCTTCATGCTCATACCCATCTTTAGGATAGCGTTAAGTACAAGCTCTTCCTCCCTGTTTGCAAGTCTTATTGCTGAAGCGTGAGCTTCGGGGGCTTCGAGACGCCCCACAGCCCGTTTGTAAGCGTCGATCGCTCTCTGGCCACTTTAAACTTCTCTGAGACCTCAACTAGAGGTACAACGAGCCTTTCAAGTCGACCTTCTTTCAAGGTCTCTATGGATACCGAGTCTGCTCCCCTACCTAGTATAGTTACTGGAAGCTTGCTTATCACTACTCGGCTTGTCGATACGACTGTCTTTACGAGTGATCGAATGACCTCCAATGGAACCTCCATCTCCGGCGTCTCTGGGTCTCTTTGCGTGGCGACCTTGGCTCCCATAAGCTCTTCCACCTCTTTAGCGCCCTTTTCTAGCTCTTCAACCTGTTCTTTATCTAGCATCTTTAAAACCGCTAGAAACTCACCAACATGCGTCTTTTCCTCTTTAACTATATCCTCGAAAACCCTCCTAATCTCAGGCTCTTCTATTGAGCGAGCTATTTGAAGATACAAGTTAATGGCGTCTAGCTCCGCCATAATCGATATTCTAAGCGCATCTGCGATCTCGTCTCTAGACAGCTTCCTATCTCGAGGAAGATCTAGTGGGTGCTTACCAAACAACTCCAACACCTATAGTACGAAATATGTTAAGTGAGAGTTGATTAAAAAAATTAAAGGTTGCACTTAACCCCACTTGCCTTTCTTCACATGCGCCTCTAGCTCAGCCATGATCTTCTGCATCGTCATTAAGGCGAACTCCTTCTCTTCACTGAAGATCTTGTAGCAGCCGGGGTCTAGGTTGTCTTTTATGCCCTCTTCAGCTATTGCTAGTAGCTCTTTGAGTAGAACGTACGCCTTCATGTGTAGGTAATTGGTATACCTAGACCTCTTTACAAGCTCTTCTTCTTGTTGTGTTAACTGCCTAAACTTCTCTCGTGGAGCACCACACTTAGGACACTTCTCAGGTGGCTCTACCCCCTCGTATATTAAGCCGCAAACTTCACACTTCCACAGTGGCAACTCGTTCACCAGCGTCGACTAAGCTCAAGTCCTATTTTTAAATTTTTGGTTTGTTTTCCTAACCTTGCATGTTGAACTACATAGTGGTATGTCTGAATAGAGATGACACCTTGCGGGCTAGCCGCGTTGGTCTACGAGTACGTATTGCTGCTTACTCAGCTAGGGGAAACGGTCTTCACTGCTCTGACTACCGTCGTTTCATCACGCTTAGCTATATATTATGGCTTGGGGTCTAATATGTTAACTTGGGTGAGCGGTGTACGTTTTGAAGCTTTTAGACTACGCGTTACTCATAGCTACGCTCATGTTGATCGCGCTCTTACTATACGCTATGCTATCGGGAGACATCGATACCTGGGTCTTGATAACAAGGCTCGGTGATGAAGAGTTCTACTTGATCGCCGCTGTTGTAGCCTACTACCTCATTGGAGGCTGGGCGTCTGGGTTTACAGTAGTGTCCTCTATAGTCTTATCTGGCTCTTTAAACGTGTTCTTAAAGTATTGGCTTGGTCTTCCACGCCCTTCAAACCCCTTGGTACATGTTGAAGGTCCCGGGTTTCCCAGTGGACACGCCCAGGTCTCTTCCACTTTCTGGCTTTCTCTATGGCTGGTTAATAAGAGGCTCTCGCTAGCTCTGCTCTCTACACTCATAGTCTTTGGAGTCTCTCTTAGTAGAGTTGTACTTCGTGCACATTTCATTCACGACGTGGTGGGTGGTGTAGCTCTCGGCTCACTAGTAGCTTTAGCTTCGAGCTCGCTCACCAGACTACTTGGTGAGAGGCTGCTATTAGGCGCTGCCTTCCTCAACCTCTCCTCTGCTACATTATCGCTATTTACCATGGTCTTGTTTAAAGCAGAGTTGAGTACTACTAGCGCCTTGATCGGGCTTAGCGTCGCTCTAGCAGCAACTGGCACCTTGAGGGGGAAGCTCTACGGGTTGAGCAGAGTGAGGTGGAGTTTGAAGCTTGGAGGGCTTGCTACATCAGTAGCTCTCCTCCTCTTAACTCACATCTTCACGGAGGGGTTTGTAGAGGGTAGAGTAGTTGGCTTCGCCGTGGTGGGTTTTATAGCTTTCTCCACTATCCCAGCTGTTTTAATGCATCTCGAGAAGAGGGCTAGGCGGCTTCACGGCTAGATCGGGGCTTTGAAAAGCCAGAAGGCTAGTGTTCCAATATACATCGCTATGAGCGTGTTTCTCCTCCCTTCCTCTAGAGCCTCTTTGCTTCTCTCCTTGTAGGCTTTGTAGATGCTTACTGCGTACATGGTCGCAGCCAACGCTATCATCGCCTTGTACGCTACGCTTACGCCTAGAAGTAGCGTGGTGGTAGCCATGGCTACTCCAGCTATGCACGTGGCTATCATGATCTTCGAAGCAGCCTCTACACCGTACACTGTGGCGATAGTCCTATACCCCCTGGCCTTGTCTCCCTCATAATCTTGTATCGCCTTGAGGAACTCTCTTCCAAGTGTAACTAGGAATATTGTTAGGGAGAACAGCACTGTAAACTCGAGGTCGCTAGCTAGAGTTTTCGTGGAGAAGTAGCCGTACACTATGGGCCCCGTCGTCGAGATCGCTACGAGGGCGTGACTCCACGTGTACCTCCTCAAGTAGCTGTATGACGCCCCTATTAAAGCGTAGACTCCAGCCACCAAGGCTCTTATAGCGCTGAGTGCTAGGTTTGGTAGCACCCCAGCGGCTAGAAAGGCTATGGCTAGCACCCGTGCCTTGAAGGGCGAGACTGCACCTCTAGGGATAGGCTTCCACGGCTTGTTCAACTTGTCCACCTCTAGGTCTACAATGTCGTTTACAACCATAGAGGCGCCGGTGACGAAGAATCCAGTTGTAAACGCCAGTAGTAGCGAGGGGTAGTCGACAACATACCCCGTGTAGGCGAGAACAGCGAAGAGGGCGCCAAGACCGCTCAACACAGAGTTGGGTAGCCTTATCAGCTCGATATACCCCCTTATACTCACAACAACCCACCAATAGCAGTGCAAGGAGGGCTTGAAATTAAACATCAGAGCGCTACAGAGGGGCCCAGAGCCCTAAGTCTACACCCGAGCCCGTGGAGAAGCGACCCTAAACACGCAGCCCACCCCTGGGTGAGCGGCTTCGGGCGATTGGGAGCGGCGGGCTGAACCCCTCGGGGAAACCCCCTCGGGGCTCACACCCCCCCCCCCTCAACCCCCTCTTCTCCCGCAGCCCGCGCCGCCGGGGGCACG
>Ga0080004_1061559_pt1 | contig 39919 bp, 16 predicted proteins | sample WasSprMetagenome_FD_69207 | JGI IMG/M metagenome (GOLD analysis project Ga0080004, IMG submission 69207) | Sulfidic aquatic microbial communities from Washburn Spring, Yellowstone National Park, USA - WS (SPADES assembly) (version 2) | ecosystem: Environmental > Aquatic > Thermal springs > Hot...
TAGTAGAGGGTGGGCGGCCAACCGAACATATGCCACGGGTCGTAGCCGAGCGGGCTGCCCTCGGGCAGGAAGAAGAAGTAGGTCAGGTACGCGTTGGTGAGGTGGAATGAGTGATCCCACCCGGCAACCTCACCCCCCACGAGAACCGTTCTCACGGAGGAAAGCGCAGCTAGAGTTGCGAGGACTACAGCCAGAGGTGCGGCTAGCCTATTGGCCTTGATCAAGCTGCCTCTTGAGGGGGGAGTATTTTAAGATAAAAAGTTTCGTGCAAAAACCCGGCTAGAAGGGTAGAAGCCATTGGGAGCGGGCAAGTATCACGATCAGAATTCTCACCGTCTCCATCAGTGAATCTCCCAGAAGTACACCCATCACAAGGAGGTAGGTATAGGCTGCAGCTTTTTCACCTAAGAAACTTCTCATAACCTTCCTACCTATGATGGATCCTATCATTTGCGAAAAAGCCCATGGAATGCCAATACTCGCCCCCGTTAGTATAGCTGGTAGCAGGAATGGCATCGCAAATATTTTAGTCGAAACTAAGTAAAGCACAGTTCCAGCGATAAACCCAGTGAGTATCCATTCTCTCCTGAAGATATACCCGGTCCAGATCCATACCATCATTCTCGCCCAATTCACTGCATCAACTTGCCAACCGGTTACGGTGTACGGGTATGCTGATGACGGCATTGGTGCAATATACCAGAGAAGAGACGCAAGAACTAAACTGGTTACGATACCCCCGATTATCAAGATCAGATACGTCTTGATAACCTCCGTGTGTCTTACCCCCAGAACCTGTGCCTGAAGTAATACCTGAGCCAAAGCCGCTCCACCTAGCGGTGAAACAGCCATTGTCGCAGCTGTTCCTAGCGGAGCTGACGAAAGCGTAGCCGGTAAGGGTATAAACCACACATCTTTTTCTCTATAGCCGCTCAGATAAATTGTCAACTCTCTTAAATAGGGAACGCTGGTTCCGAAAACTGTTACACCTGCCGCCGCGGTTGCAACGTAAGATGCTAAGAATGAACCTCCACCTATTAATAGCAATAAGATGTACAATGGAAACCTATAGGAGGTAAGGTACCATGCAAATAAGCTCATAAATACGGTAGATACGATAAACATCGAAAGCAACCATTTAATAGGTATGCTCCCCTGAAGTTTCTCTGCAGAACTTAAGACTCTAACACTTCGGTTTAGGATTCTGGGATTTGCTGCAAGCGAAACGATCAGCAAAGCTAAGCTAATCCCTATAATTAGAGAAACATAGAAGTATAGATTCGCTCGGAAATACAAGGTTCCATAACCCCATCCTGTAGCCCATTTACTCTCAGGTGGCCAAAGATCGAAACGAGTTATCAAATGAGTTCCCACGAAGTATAAAATGAAAGCGGTAATGAACTGAGTTATCGCTACTGCCGGTGGTATAAGCAGACCGCTAACGTAGGATAATGGGTCTGTAATCCACAGAAAACCAGCGCCAGGCAGTATGTAATCTAGGTACTGCGTGAAATCAAACGCGTAGCCAGGGGTACCAAGTAAAATTACGCCTCCCAGTGCAAAGGCCGAAAAAATATACGGTAAGAACTTTAAAGCCAAGTTTAAGATTACACCTATTAAAATCGATGAGAAAATGACTCTTAGGGTTGTAGGTTCTCTCGAAGCTAGCGATTCTACCAGCGCGACCGAAGCGCGCGCGAACGGGAATTCAAGTTTTTCTTCTACAACGAAAATAGCGTAACTGAGGTAACCGAGCGAAATGTCTACCAGCACGGCTAGCAAAGAGAAGATCAAAGTCACAGCTATCGGCGTGAAAAACGCTGGGTGAAGCAATGGCCACTTTTCGCTGTATAACGCCCTAACTATAGGCTCAGGAGGTACGAACCAGCTTGGTATCTGTTTATCGATTTCAAACATTTTCGAGGGTTCACTATACACAAAATACATGTATCTGAAAAAGTTGATACCCATCGTTGAGTAAGAAAAGATCACAGATTGGAGAGCTAAAAGTACGAATAGTTCCTTAACAGTAAAATCTACACGCATAATGCTGCTAACTTCCGAAAACAGCAATATCACTAGATAGAAAGAGAAAGCATAGTATATATTAGAAAGGAGATAGTAATAGAGCACCAAAGGTTGCAGGACTAGGTAAGCAAAGATTAGCGTAAACAGAACCTTGCGAGTTAGCACTTTTTCCCTTTCTCCGCTCCCTTTTTCTTTGCTCATGCGCTACCACCTGGAATGGTTCCTTCAAAATATTTGAGCCTTTCCGAGGGGCTTAACCCTCTCCACGAGATAATTAATCTCCGTAAGGCATCTGCTGCACGCATGGCAGAAGCCCTCCATGTGGTGTAATATCCTTCTCTTCGAGTGATCGTCAATTGGTACGTAAAGGTGGGAGAACCTCTCTTTTTCACCGCCTCGATCACTATATCGCCCGTTATGCCCATATCGTACGGAGCGAAACGGCAGCTCATCGAAAGCCGTACTTTCTGTTCTTCTTCGCTCGTCGCTTCCTCTATAGCGACCTTATCGGCTGTGAAAGAGCTTTCGAAACCAGCAGTAAGCTGGGCGTATGCTGCAACATATTTCAGAAAAGCTTTAGTTTCTGCTAGCGAAGTTGTTACTACTGGGTAGCTCAATCTCCAAATGTTCCCGCTGGGACCCTTTTCAGCTTGCAGCCACCTTGTTACAAGCGAAGGTACAGCGATTCTTCCAGCAACACGTGAGGGGTATATTGCTCCAAGGATCGCTGTGAGCAACACCAATGCTATAACCATCATTACCGAGATCGACATGAAGTTGGGGTAGAGACCTTCTGGATACATGCCTTGAGAGATCAACACCCTAGTTACCAGCATGCTGCTTATAACCCCGAAGAATATAGGAAGTACCACGTATGTGAGCATTTCAGTAAACACCATCAACCTAAGCTGCGAGGGAGTTATACCGAGCGCCGTGAGAGTAAAGAGCTCTCTTCTTCGCTCATGCACAGCTGCTAACATGACGTCTATAATGATGGTCACCCCTATTAGAGCAGGGATTATGAGGAACTCGTAACCTATAGTGACAACCCAATTTCTCGAAGTAAACACATGTGGAACGCGGTCCAGGTAGGTGTAAACCGGATACGGTGTCATCAAAGGTAACGTCCTCTGAAGCTCCTCGACCACAGCTTTACCCGTTTTTGAGACGGGGATAGCTACGCTTGCAACACTCGGGGGAGCCATCAGCTCTTGGAAGAGGGCGTAGGGTATAAGAACAATAAAGCGTGCTCTTATATGGAACGGAGACGCTAACGGCGACGTCATATCGAACGGGGTGATCCTCTCTAGATCTGGGTTCGTAAGCATATCAAAGCTATCGTCGATTATCCCTATAACTTTCAGCTTCAAACCTAGGAAAGTTATCGATGTGTTGACATCAACTTTCTCTCCAAGCTCAAGTGTCAAGTTATAGGCGACCGATTGGGGCAAGATCACAGCATAAAGATCATCTTTTTCGAAGAAACGACCCCTTATCATGTAGCGCGTTATATTCAAGATCTCGGCATCCTCCGGCGTAATGGCCATGAGAGAGTATACGTATGTTCGTGGTTTCGGGCTTAAGGGAAAATACAGCATTCCTCCCGCAGGCGCTACGATCGTCTGAAGCTGCGGTGGCGGGTAAATATACGCTCGCACCGTCGTGTTCGCCTTACCGACATAGCTTCGGAACATCTCAACCGAAAAGATGTTCAGAGGACTCCACGGAGAAACTCTTACTAGAAGTCCTTCAAAAGAAGCTTGCGCAGTTGCGTTTACGCCTATGGGTAGGAGTACAGGTGCAGTCGTTGCTGATGCGAACACTAGCAGAGCGAAGGTTATTACTCCTATAGTCAACATAGCAAGCGTTGCCCTCACGCTTCTCTTCTTCATGTACTCGAGAGAGTACGTTATGCTCTCCGCTAAGATACCGGTGAGTGAACTTTCAACTTCATAAGTTCCTATTAATGTCCTCCTCGCTTGTTTTAGGACAAGTTGCATATTGTACACCGATATGAACAGGAGTGTAAATGATATACCCGCTAATAGCGTAGCTAGTGTCGCCACGATCCAATTCGTCGCTAAAGTGTACGCTGGATGCAAGAAGTAGAGGGCCGCACCTGAAAGCGAGATTATAACTGTGAGGGCAAGCATCCTTACTGAACCTCTGTAAGATGAAAACAGTAGGCGGTCGAGCAAAATTACTGCCAGAAGCACGATCGGTGTAAGGGTAATTAGAGATGCCAAGACTTGGTATGTCGAATCCATCACCGCATTATAACAGTAGATGAGAGCAGACCAAGTGAAGTAGGCTGATGAAAGGGCCTTAGAATTTTTGTTTTCTTTCATACTGGTAATCATTTCGGTCCTATAGTGTTGTACAATATTGAAATACATCTCGTTTTGAGGAATTATAACACTCTTATCCTTCAAAACCTTGTATCTATACGCAACAATGTTGTACATGTCCTTGACGATGTCAAACATCGTTAACACGATCTGCTCGCCTTTCTTTAGCTTGTAGCCCGAACCTTCAGGACGATCCATTGAGGCGTTAACCAGAACAGCGCGAGGAAGCCCTCTTCCAACACTCAGCATTATTTCGAATGGTACATTTGGTTGAACAAAAACCATTGCGAACATATCTGTTTGCAGCGCGTTTAAACGAAGCATCGGTACATGCCCACGTGCATCGTTAACCGAAGCTACACCTAGCCCTAGGTAATCAGTTGGTGATAATGCGGGCAGAACGAATGCTGATGCGCACTCGAAAATTGAAATCATTTTGACGTAGGGATGGGCTGTAGGGCTGAACCACTTACCACCAGGCGCGGTCCATGTCCCCACATCTGTACTCCACGTTATCTTTCCTTCTTCCACGATGAAGGCTTCTACCGATCCACCTACATAGGGCTTAAACCCGTAAGCTTTGACTGTACCGTTTTCGGGAACTTTTTGGACGAATCCTATACTGCCTTGCGTTATGTACAAGAACATTTTATCCTTCATCTCGGGAATTCGGGAAACGTTAACTAAATCCCAATATCCCGTAAGGAAATTGTATGTTGTCACATTAACTATCAATGTTACGTAACCCCAGTCCTCTCTTATCCTCGATTTGGTGAGAGGCATGTTTATTTCCTCGTTGAGCAAGCCCCATAACGAGCATGCAATGAAGTAAATCTGATCCCTCATGTTTTCCCAATTTATTTTATCAATCGTGTCATAAGGAGTATGTTGGTACGTTCTAAATGCATTAACTGTCCTGAAAGCAAAACCACCTCCATATGCTGCAAGTGTAAATGGTTCTGAATCGAAACAACCGTATAATCTTCTTAAGAAGCCGATGTAGCCTGGATACACCGCCGATGACGAGAAGAACCCGTAACGGTACGGTTCCCAAGGCGGTGCCGATGCGATATATGGCGGATGACTTCCTAGAATCGCGTCAACAAATTCAGCCCCGAAATTTATGCCAAGAACCAGCCTCATCTCTGGGAGCCAAACGTTAAAAACCCTGCTAACTAGCCATGTGTAGCGCCGCAATAGAATGTCGGTATAACGGTAAGAGTAGGCACCGCCTGTAGCGAATAAACCCACGCCTTTGCTTTCGCTAGCGAGATCCATAGCCACGAACGCAATAATTTTGTTTTCTATCTCGTCAAAGTGTCTTTCGACAAATTCCCTCGCTCCCCATAGACCCTGGTAATGTCCAGCCAAAGCTACGAGCATAACAGAGTACGGTGGCTGATTCTGAGAGAAAAACTTGGCCAACAACAGAAGCATCGCAGCTCCTAATGCATCGGTTGCACCCGGTGCTAGAGCTGGAACTACTGAAAAAGCATCGTAGTATGCCGAAATCACAACCACTTTATCAGGATGAGTCTTTCCCTTTATGAAACCTACCACGTTTGCGACCTTAACGTTTTTCCATATCATTTCGCTTTTAACCTTCACTTTAATTCCCTCAGGGCCAGCCGCTTTAGCTTTGGCCAGTAATTGCCGGCCCTTATCATCGAGTGGAACGTAAAGCCGAGGGAAGTAGAGTGGTAGGGGTATCAATTTTAAATCAGATTCAGGCCTGATAACCAGGTTGTCAGATTCTGGTACAAAAATAACGCCCTTCGCTCCGAGCATCAGTGCATAGTAGTAGTTCCATCCGCTGGCAAAGTCCATCAACACGAATTTCCCACTAATGTTTTTCCCATTGTAGTCCTCAGGTTCACCCTTCCCCACATACACTAGTATGTCTTCCTTATCGCTTGTGTACGGACACGGATTAACAAGGTTAGGATATATAGGGTATGCCGTAACGTTTAGCCCATCGTATGTTGCTACCCACGAATTGTTGGTCAGCGGTACAGTGATTTCGAATTCTTCAAGCGTTGTTTCGATACCGAAAGAGGTGAAAGTTTGCTCTATATGCTTCGCTGCATCATAAAAACCTTTATACCCAGTAAATCTAGAGTCGACATTACTCAGTATTTTGACTTGATTGGTAAAAAAGTCTAAATTATCATTAATAAACCCTATTACATTCCTGAAACCATGAGGAGTTTCTATCTGCGGTTGCTGTATCGAAACTGGAAGCACAGCTAAGGTTATCAGCAACACGGCCAGAAATTCCTTCGGGTTCATCAGGCACGTTGCTTTTAATCTGACCTTAATTAACTTTGCGCTTTAATAGCGCGCGCTACTAAGAATTCTATAGCGATAAGCTTAAATAGAGGAAAGTAAGCACTTCGCGCGTGAAGAGGAGTAGGGCATTAAATGCTCTGTTCCCGGCGGTGTTTTTACTCGTTCTTCTTATATCAAGCCTTGTGCCCCTTTCAAGCTCGCAACCTAAAGAGGTTCACGTCTACTACGGCTACGTTCCGCCCTCTACCGACTTACCCGCGCTGGATGAGATGGTAATGGGCAATCTGGTGAACTTTACTCCACCGCCGGGCGTCGCGCTCCTCGATATAACAGGATTTGAAGATGGAACGAAGATCGAGATCTACGATATAGTCACTGGGCTTATGATTAACGCCACTGTGTTGAACGCTAGAGAGAAAAAGTATTTTTACATACCATATGGAACTTATTTCAAAGTTGTATCAACAAAAAGGGTGGGCGTGCTTCTAACAGGCGGCTGGGGAGCATACGACTCTGGCTGGTGGTTCTCAGGGGTCGCTACGTTTTACCCTACTATTGAGGGTGGTTTTAGGGGTAAGCATTACATCTTTATGCCGGCGCCGCCTACACACCAGTATTTGTACACTAGGGAAATGGGGCACTACAACTTTTTCATTTACGCTTTAGAGGATGTTCAATGGCGCTTGAAAGATAGGACTGGAAAGTTCGATACAACGCAGTCTCTTAAACGAGGAGGATTCGATTATACGATAATTCAATCTAGGGTAAACCACATGGGGGTTACTTCGGCTGCAGGCTACGATTCTGTTTTTGAGTTAGAAACCACTGGTGAGGTAATGGTTTGTAGTGCAGCTATAGGGGCTTTGATTCAAGTTCCAGCTTTGACTGGCGGCTTTGTTGGTAGGCAGTTTTGGGTTCCAAACCATGAGAATTGGAAGGAGGAGGGTCGTGCAGCTGTCCTCATTATAATCCCGTTGGAACCAGGTGAAGCCGAGGTGCTCAGAGCGGATACGCGGGATGTTCTTGCAAGACGAGAGTTTACAGCTGACGATGTAGCGCGGATGAATTACTGGTTTGTGAACTTGGGTTCAGGCAGATTCAATCTGCTAATAAAGAGCACAGGTGATATTACGGTACTCGCTGCTCAAACCTGGCAACAAGTTTCAGAAGATCACATCACCGATGGCATTGCCGTTTTCGGTTCAAGACCGAACCAGGAGGTTCGCTTCTTCACGCCATCTTCAGCAGTTATTTTCTCCACCGAAGACCAAGAGGTGGTAATTGATGGAATGTTGAGGAAGATGAAGCGTGACGAATTTACCACCGTAGGTAGCGGCGTCCATTCGGTTAAAGGTACTGGTCACTTAATAATTCAGATAATTTCACCTGGTAGTGGTTTTCAGAAATGGGGCCACTATCTCATCGAAACCGCTGACGTAGATGCAAGCTACCCCGAGGTACCCGAACTTTTCGAGAAAGGTATACCTATCATAATGTACGCTGGAGTTGCGGCAATCGTAATAGTGGCAGCCATTGCGGTGCTATTCCTCAGGCGAAGGAAGAAAGCATAAACTTACGTAAAGTATCTTTTAGAATTCCCCTAAGCGCGCCCTCATTTTTGGATAAAATTATTCTTATTAAATTTTTGTGAACAAGACTCAAACCGACTGATTGGCAATAAAGTCATCGATAGCGCAGCGAGCGATATTTCTCCCTCTTTATGATACGTTTTAAAGGGCGATTAAAGAGAAGTATGCAATCCAGGTCAAGCGATTGAGAAAGATTTATTAAGGAGTATTTTGCAACACTTATTGATGGCGACCGAAGCGAGAGTTGAAGTTAAAGCTGGCTTATCGAAGAGAGAATGGCTGTACTTCATCGTTGGTGTAATCCTCGTAAACCTTGCAATCCAAACACTCACGATGTTCGTTTCGCAACCATGGGCGAGCGGAGCACACTTCGGCCCTGGGGGCGGCATGTGCGCAATACCTTTGCCTTTCCTTGCTGGAGCTTTTATTTTGCTTTTAAGGGATAGGGGTTACTTGAAGCAATTGGATCTTCGAACAATCTTCATCATCTATATGATCGCTATGCTGGGTTCGCTATACTCAATTTATAAGGGTGTTTACCAGATCATTAGCCCCTTGTACAACGTGAGGATAACAACAGCTGATGTTCACGGTTATGCTTTCCCCTCCTGGTGGATACCTTCCGCTGATGCAATTCGTGCGATGTTCTACCGGGGCTCGTTAGGTAACTTAGCGAAGTATTGGAACGAATGGGCTCCCGTAATAGCTACATGGACTTTCTATTTCGGTATCGTCTCAATGCTCTTCCTCGGATGGATGTCAATTTTAAGGAGGTTATGGGTTGAAATAGAAATGCTACCTGTACCATGGTCGCAGAGCATCTACGTTGCCGACCTCGCACTAACACCGCAACCAACACGGTCGAAAAAGATCTTCAAAATCGCGTTCATTCTCGGCGTCCTCTTCTACGTACCATACATGATCTACAATGCATACCCCGGTCTGCCCGACTTCTACGGCTGGTACACAAATCCCTACTTCCTAGGCTGGTCCCCAGGAACCTTCCTAATCACAGACGCCTACCCAGCGATCAGAGACTCCGTAGCCGCGCATCTAGTCTTTATGACTGATCCGCTCAAGTATGCTGCGCTCTTCCTCGCTCCCATGGAAACACTCTTCACAATGTTTATTGGAAGCTGGGTACTTTACGTTCTGGCACCGCAAATCCTCGCTTACGCTGGCTTCTACTCTGGAATCTTCGGTCCAGTAGATAAACGGTGGTGGATTAACTGGGATCCAACGAGAGGTCCCTTAGCCCTACATCTAGTTTCTGAGGGTATATGGCTTGGCCTTTTCGTGTTCATGTTTATGTTCAATTGGAAGTATTTCGTTGATGCGGTAAAAGCTACAACGAGACCGAGAGCTCCAGGCGATGTCGATTACAAGCTAGCTTGGGCATTATTCATAATCGGCTTCATCGGCTGGTTCCTGCTTATGTGGGCAAGCGTAGACTTCACCGGCGCCGACTACGTACTCTACATGTTCCTTATAGTCATGATACAAGTAACAATGGTCGCGCTAACATGGTCCTACACAGCAGTAGCCCCCGGCGTCCGAGCGTATGAGTATTGGAAGCCGTTTGCTGGTATGACGACAGATCCGGCTCCGATAATGCCTAAATACAAGTTCTGGTGTTTTGCTCATACAACGTTCTGGGGTACGGGTTCAGACACCTGGGGTCCCTACTTCTCGTCTGCTAACGCGACGATTCTCGCTTACACTTGGGGTCGCCACGCGAAGATCGATCCCGACACCATAATGAAGATGCTGCTAGTCGGCTTCATCCTCTCCTCCATCATCCTACCACCGTTAGTCGTCGTCGAACTACACGCATGGGGCTTCATGGAAATCCCTGCAACAAAAGAATGGGACTTCAGCTGGACCGGTGACGCTGGCTCATACAACCCACACCCGAGCATCGTCTCGCCGCAGGGGCTCATTGGCTTCATCCTCGCCGGCCTCCTCCTCTACCTAAGAAGAAAATACCCTTGGTGGCCTATCGAACCCATTGGTCTGGCTCTTGTGCCCGAAGATTTCTTCCACTTCTTCGTGGGAGGCGTTTTCACGGTTACGATTGTGTGGATAGTCAAGTATTTGCTGATGAAAGTTGGTGGGAGGAAAGCTTACGAAGAAGTTGGGCTACCGGCAGCGTGCGGCATTATAGCTGGAGAAACACTCGGCTTAGCTATTGCAATATCGATTCTAGCATTAAGATACATAGTATTCGGAGTGAGGTAGAATAATAAATTTTTATTATTTCATTTTTATTATTTTTAATCTGCTTCTCTATCGCTTTCAGAATATTTTTGAAGTTTTCAAAAACTAGCTGATCATTTAGTTACCTTCACTCCGATGAGAGCATAATAGCAAAACTTTTTAAATAGTAAAGTTTATTATCCCTCTTATCCGGAAGATAAAGGGGGTACCAAGTGTCTCGAATAGAGTTGGCGGCTGTTGTAGTTTGTGCCCTGTTTCTAGTTCTCCTAGCATCAGCGGCCTCCGCTGAAACTGAAGGTGTGCTAGAACCTAATGCCTCAACTGGAAACCCCTTAGCGCAAGAGACCGAGAGAGTTGTTGTGAGCTTTCGTTACCCCGTAAATGGCTTTTTGGTTTTGAATAGCTCGATTCGAAGGAGTCTCCCCTTCCGACGCCTGGGAGCGCCCGGCTACATTGAGGTGCCGCTCCGCCTCGTCTTCGAGGTCACTGGGGAGAGCCAGCTGGTAGTTAACGTTCCGAAAGATGTCGAGAGGTTTTCCATAGCGGGCCCCTTCTCCGCGAACTCCATGTTCGTGCCTTATGTCGCCTTCTTCAATAGGAGGATGTTCGCCAACACCTCCCGCCTCGTCGTCGAGTGGCCTGTCGAGTACGGTTTCAGAGTGAAGTTCGAGGTCTTACCGCTTCTTAACGGCTCTTACCCGCGCCTAACCGTTGAAACAGAAGGGTTTGAGCGGCGCCCCGCGGACCCCTACGGTCTGCGCGCGCTAACCCCCAGCGAACAGCTCATCCTCAGCTCAGCGGTACCAGAGCTCTACTTCTCCTCCTCCAGCATCGTGCTGCCGGCGGAGAGAGAGGTTAAGGTTGTCGCGAGGGCGCTCTTGGGGGGTTCGGAGAGAGCGTTTGAGTGGGTTTTCAGGGCAACTGCTAACAGCACGGTAGTCGTGAGCGACGTGGCTGAGGAGATCGCGAAGCTGAACCGGGGTGAGCTCGCTCTCCTTTTCGCCAACGTTTCAGCTCTCTTCAACGAGCTGAAACGCGACGGGTACTACCTCGGTAGCAGCGAAGCGTTGCTCTCGTTAGCCGAGAAGGCCGCGGGGAGTGGAGGAGGGGAGCTGCTGAGGGAGGTTTACGGGCAGAGGTTGGCTTACACATTGCTTTCTCAGCTGAACTCGCGCTTGACCCAGCTCGCCAGGGGACCCGGCTTCGCGTACGCGGTGTCGGTCGCCGTAGTGAACCTGCTGCTGAGCATGCTCGCCGGCTGGATGGCGATCGAAAGAGATGCTCGCCGCTGGGTGTTCTCGCTCCTGCTCTTCTTCGCGCTCAGCGCCCTGTCGCCCCTGCTCTTGCCGCGGCTCCGAATCGAGACAGCGGCATTGCTCACTTTAGCGACCGTGCTAGGCATTCTGTCCGCAGCCCGCGCGCTCGCTAAAGTGAGGCTCGTGCAGAAGGCTAGGACGGCGAGCGGCGCGTCGCTGGAGGGCTTAGCGTCGTCCGCTGTGAACTTCGCTGTCAGCTTCCTGGCGAAAAGGAAGGTTAGGGCGCTTTTGCTGCTCCTCACTGTGGCGTCGGTCTCTATAGGCGCTACGTGCTTAACCTCCTTCTCCATCTACACGGCTGTCAACCGGTTAGAGGTGGGGACGGCGCCCAGCGGGTTGCGCTCACTGTTTCTGGTTGTGAGGGGTGAGTCGCCTGCCGCCCCCTTAAACGTAGCTGGGCTCGGTTTCTTGAGCGGGAGGATTGAGGTTTTATCGATTGCGCCCAGCGCGGTGGCTTTCTACCCGATGAACCCGTTGGACATTGTTGATGAGACGCCAATCTCGGGCGTTATCGGCGTCTCGCAGGGGTCGCCCCTCGCCGAGCTGCTCCAGTCGATACTCGTCGAAGGGTCTGTACGGGGCTTACGCAGCGGCGCGATCATCGTTAGCGACGCGCTAGCCAGGAGAGCTGGGAAGCGCGTAGGCGACACCATCGCGATAAGGGGGTACGAGTACACGATCGCAGGGATCTTCGACAGCAAAGCGCTTACCGACCTCAAGGACCTCGACAGCGATGAAGTGGTGCCAATAGTAAGTACGCCCATGGGTCACTACAGGGCACCCACGGAAGGGGTCGTGTTCCTGTACTACGGGGACGCGCTCCTCTTGGGAGCTTACACGAACAAGATTTACGTGGAGCTAACCCCGGAGGCGGACGCTGAGTTGCTTGCAGAGAGCTTAAGCTTGCTCGGAGGAGTGAACGTTTACGCCGCTGAGCCTGGCGGGCGGCTCAAGGTCTTCTACCCCGGCTTTAAGGTGGAGGTCGTGGGAGCCGAGCTAGTGATCCCGACAGCTATTGCGCTGTTAATAGTTTTCTCGGCGTTCGCCGCTTTCACCTACGAGGTCCGCAGAGACATTTTCACGCTCTCGACGCTCGGCGCGACGCCTGACCAGGTGTTCCTCGTTTTCATGACGCTAGCTACGGTCGTGGGGTTCGCCGGCGGCGCGATAGGTTACCTCACCGGCATGGCCGCGTTCAGGGTGCTCAACCTCGTTGGCGCCCGCGTGCCCGTAGACGTGAAGCTCGACCTGCTCTCCCTCCTCTCCACCACCGCCCTCTCCACGCTCCTCGCCCTCACCGGCGCGCTGGCTCCAGCCTCTAAGGCCGTAGTGGCTGCTGTCCCCTCGCTGAGGAGAAGGTGGGCGATAGAGGCTGAGGAGCTGAAGAGGGATGAGGCGAAGAAAGAGGTGGTTTTAGCGACGACGATCCCGGTAGTCATCAGGAACGAGCAGAAGGCGAAGGAGTACGTCGACTTCATCTATGCGAAGCTATCCGATCTCGCTGAGCTCAAAGCCAGCATCTTCGACGTCAGGAAATGGGTGGAGAAAGAGCAACCCGTGGTGTACTTCGAGTACGTGCAGCAGGTCGAGGGCAGGGCTTTCAGGTCGTTCAACACGCTCAAGGTGAAAAAGTTGGACGGAAACTACACCGTCGAGCTCGAGTCGAGGATCGTGACTATGTTCACGATGTTCGCCAAAGATTACTTGAGGGACGTTGCTACGCTAGTTCGGAAGCTGACCCTAGAGTGGCGCGCGGAGGAGAAGTTGTGAAACTCTAAGTTCGGCGGACTCTTAACGATGAGTGGAAACTAACTATTTCGATCTCCTATAGGCCTCGCATGTACTAAAGAGAAGAGAGCTGGTGTTATTGAGTCACCAGGGCCACACCCATGCTGCGCGAGCAACTAGCAGCAGCGCTATCCCTAACCCCACGAAAACCCCTACGCCGGCTAATATGCCGGCAGCTATCACAGCTCTGAGCGTACGCCATCGCTCTCCGAGTACCCTCCTCCCAACGAGGTGCCCGACAGCTGAGCCTATGAGCATGGTTAGAGCGTACGGCGGTATGATGAAGCACCCCGAGAGGAGCGATACTGTGGAGGGGAGCCCTATTTTAGCGAAAAGCGGCGCTGTTAGGGTTAAAGCGAAGGATGCGAGCGCCGCGATCCCGATAACCTTGGGATCGAGGACTATCTGGCGTGTCGCGAAGAGCGCGTCGTTGGTGGCGTAGAGGGGCCAGAAGACTAGGGAGTTCGGGTACGCGCTAGAGGGTATCGGAGCGAGCCTCCACAGCATATCCATAGCTAAAAAGCCTACGATGGCGTTGAGTACCTGCCCTAAAGCGTAAACCTTGAAGTAGTCGGATGGCTTAGTGCGCGTAAGGTACGCGACTTTCACAGCCTGGCACATCGAGCCCTGCACCCCTAAGCTTATGTACGGGGACCAAACCCACCCAGCGTAGCCCTTGTAGGGAGTGAAGTACACGATCGCCTGCCAAGGCCAAGGAAGCGATGGGAAGAATCCCAGCTCGCCTATAGCCCTGCTGACAACAACGGCAATGAAGAAGCTTAAAGCGAGAGAAGTTGTAATGGTGACGTAAAGCGGGATCTCCGGAATTAGGATGCTGTAAACTGCGACGGATCCCAAAGAACCAGCTAAGAACATCGCTACAGCTAGCTTTAGAGATGGGTAGTTGGCGGAAGTCCCGGAGGGCTTAGCGATTAACCTGAACACCCTTACGATGCTTTTCCTGAGAGCGAGAGTTATCGCGGCGGCCATCCCCAATGCAACGCCGAAGAGCGGGCTGATCCACACTCTTTGGAGGGATCTCTGGTAGATTGTAGCGAGCGTCATGCCTTTGTAGTACTCACGAGCCCACACAGGGAAATACCCGGGGTTCACGGTGAATATGTGGTTGAAGAGTAGCCAAACGATGCACGAACCAAGAGCTATGAAGCTCGCAACGGGAAGGTCCAGCATCATTCCTAAAGCTATGAAGCCTGGATCGGTGGCTATTCCAACCAATGCACCTGGGAGGTACTTTTCGGTGAACCACGTTAAATCGAACCAGGGTAGAGGGAGTATCTGGACACCTAGAGCCTGACCTGCGTAAAGAAGCGCTCCATAGATCAAGCCCGGGTAGAAGCCTGCGAGAAAAGCTCTCACGTGCTCGCTCCGCCTCTCCGTGAGCACCTCGATGAGAGCGCCATCAACGTAGGCAAAGGGGAAGCGCAGCTTCTCAACCTCCACCATAACATATGAGAGAAGGATCCCCAAGCCAATATCAGCTAACAGAGTGAGAGTGAAGAAGACCGTGGCGACAGCTATCGGCTTAGCCCACGCTGGGTTGAAAAGCGTCCTCGAAAAGTACGCGGTCGAACCATAGGGCGGCGCGAGCCAATCGGGAACGAGATAAGGCAGCTGCACCCCTTCGATTGAAAACGCGAAGGTGAAGGGGCTGTTGACGAAGAACGCCCTGTACACGAGCCAGTAGTAGGGTGTGAGCGAAGCGACCGTGACCCCTGTCCCAGCGTACAGCAGGAAAACCTCGCTCGAGCTTAAGGGACTCGCCCCCATCCGCGTAAGTTCCACCACGAGTATCGTGATGACGTAGAGCGCCGCCGTTGCTACGCTGCCGCCCGTAACCAGGTTGAGGTAGAGGTTTATCGGAACGAAAAAGACCGCTGCCGCGAGCAAGGCTATGATGACTCTCCAAGTGAAACCCGAACGGAAAACTGTTTCCTCGGTCATAGGTCATCAACCCCCAGCGGCCCCCAGCTTGCGTACATATTTATGGCGCTCTTCAGCGCTCAGCGCGCGCCAGATCAAGAGCTGCTTCCTAAGATCATCGATGAAGAAGTAAGAGTAGGAGGCCCACATTTTCTCAGGCCCAGACACGTGCTTCAAAACGGTTACGACTCTGTACCTATTCTCCACCTTCGAGAACTCAGCAGTTATCTCTGCGATCTGCTTCATTCCGAGCTCGTACGGAGCCAAAGCCACCTCTAACTGTAGAGAGAGGGGATCTGTCCTGTCGACTTTCACAACCCTGAAGCTCGGTCTCTCAGCCCCAGTTCCTTCATAGTACTCTTGCAGGAACTCCATCAGCCCGCGAGCTTCTTCCAAGGACGGTAGGCTTAGCGGCATGGGTATCTCCCACACCCCTCCTCGCGGTTTAGTGGGCGGTTTCCACTTCCTCTCGAGGGAAGGAGTTATCAGGGAAGCAGCTACTTTAGCGGGGTAAAGGGACGAAAGTAGCGCCGCGGCAAGCAGAATGGAGATCGAGACTAAGGTGAATATAGATGCATAGTTGAACGCGAAGCCCTCGGGCAGAAAACCCAGTTGCAGGAAAACCCTGTTGAGTAGGAACCCGAGGTAGTAACCCACGAATGCGCCGAGAACTGCGAAAACCGACGTTTCAACGAGGAACATTATCACCGCTCCGGACGGCGAAAGCCCGACAGCGCTATACACGTATATCTCCTTGGTCTTCTCGCGCAGACTGCCTAGCAGCGTTACAAGCACGTTAAGCGCCCCTATCACTAAAACAACCGGTATGAGCTCCCAGCCGAAAGCGACAAACGTCGGATACCTGGAGAACCTTACGACGGTTCCGTACTTCGACGCGTAAACTGGAACGTCGAGGACAAGCGCCAGCAGCCGGCCCGTCTCCAGCAGAGTTTGAGCGCTGCCTGGGAGAGCTCTAATCGAGATCGAAGCCACGTACCCTCCGATTCTCAGAGCTAGCTCCAATGGTACCACTAAAAGCGATGACCAAGAAACGGGTGGTGGAGTCTGCTGAGCTGGTACTAGCACCCCCAGTCCCAGCTGCTGCACGTAGTGCGGGTCGATAGGCGCAATCGACAACCCGTCAAGGTCTCTCGTAGCGTTTGCATCAAGCTGTAGGAGGCTAGAGTTGAAAATGCCTACTACCAGTAGGCTGATACCTTGGAAGTTCACGCGATCCCCAATGCTAACGTTAAGAACCTTTGATAGAGAGTCTGGGATTATGCAGGCGAACGTTTCACCTTCCATGAAAGCTCTACTGCCTGGGACGAGGTAGGCCCCAAAGGTCAACTCGACATCTCTGCCTGTCATACCGATAACAGCGGTAACCCTGTAGCTCTGATTTCCGCTAAACTCCCTCTCGGGCGTGACGAGCCCGTATACTCCAACTCTCGGCCCTATCGATGGTGGGTAGTACCAAGCTCTCGGCAACACTACGCCGGAACTTCCAGCAATTCCGGAGACAATTTCAGCTAGAACAGGATGGTACACGTCTTGAGGCGGCGTGCCAAGCCCGGATTTTAAGAGCAACCCCGTGTATGCAGGCGCCCGTCCAACTGCAACTTCCTCCACTCCGATGTAAGGCGACATAGAGGTCAGAGACGTCACAGCCACAGCGACAGCCACCAGTGTGGCGAGGGTTAGCAGGGACCTAGTCCTTCGCTTTCTCATACCCTCTATGGCTGTCGTGAAGGAGGTGGTGACGAGACCCAGTCGGCCGTGCTCAGCGATGTGCGCGCCGAGAAGCTTGTAAGCGGTCTCCTTCATAACCCTTTGAGTTTCGTCGGCGAGCACGCCAGCGGTCAGCGCGAAGAGGACGAACACGAGCATGCCAAGGATCGCCATCGGCGGGCTTGTCATAACGTTTAGAGCGGGATGAACTAGGCCGAAGGAGAGCAGGAGGAGCGCGCCCAGTAGAACCATGTTGAAAAGCCTCTTCAGGCCTTCGCTGTGCAGAGCGAGCCTCTCTACGAAGAAGGTTGACGCGATTATGAAAGCGAAGAAGAAGAGGCCAGTTCGGGAGGAGTCGTCGATGAGCGCCATTACCTCCTCATACGCGCTGTACGCAGCGCTCCAAGCGGCCATAGCCGAGGCGTAAGCTCTGTCGTACTCCCTATTTCCCAACGCTGCGTCCGCGTTGGACAATAGGTTTTCCGCTATCCTGATTTTCCCCTCAGCGCTCGCGCTTCTAACCCCCTTGCTTTGGAGGTTTTCGTACCTGGATTTAGTTACGAGGAGGAGGTCTTGAGCGTACTTGAATGGCGAAAGCTCGATAGTGCAGCTCTTTCCTATCCCCCAGCCTTCTGGGTTTTCGCGGGTAGCGTTTACGAGAACCAGTGCTGGTCTACCGCCGACCGGCCTAGCTAGACCCCCCACTTTAAACAATACGGCTGCCCGGCTCCTAGGTAGAAAGAACGCTAAACCAACTGTTTCAAAACCGTTATAGTAGATGCCGTAAACGAGAGGTTCTCCCTTCGAATCGAAGTCTTGGACTTGGAGCATACCCCCTAGGGAGAGGAAGAAGTTGGGTGAATCACCGTAGGTGACAATCCTAGGATCTGGAACTATGGAGGGTCTACCCTCCTTGGGATTGACTAAATCGAAAAGCGTGATTACGTTGAACCTGTTCACAACGACGGTCATGTAGTCGGGATGGGTGAGAGGCGACACCCGAGGCGGTAAAGCTTTAGAACCGTAGATGCCGAGATCCGGAGCGTACAAGATATCGCCGGTTGTCTGGTTTAGCACCCAAGCGTCGGCGACGTACATCGACCTAACAAGCCCACCGCCAACAGCACCCAACCCTGGAATGAACGGGTAGGGCGCCAGGCCGTGAACCTCGAACTCCCCGTTTCCGTTAGCAAACGTTACGATCTTGTTGAACGGGTAGGGGAAGGGGAAGTAAACGCTCCCAGAGTGAAAGCCTAGATACACTCTAACCAGCGCGTTGGGCACGGGGCTGTACCAGCCTGAAGTGAAGTTGTATTGCACAACTTTACCCTTCACCGTTATGAAACCAGCGTACTGGGAGAACCCTCCCGGGACGATGTACAGGCGGGCGGGCGAAACCTCATCCCACCTGTAACCCCATTCCCTCTCGTTCACGAATGATGAAACGATGCGTGTTACAACCAGGAGTTGAGGTTTAAGGGATTGGGCGTTGCGCTCTACAACTTCGAGATCGCTCACCGGGCTTCCCAGCCACTGCTTGCTGGCGAACGCTGTATGTATCGTAAAGGAAACACCGCGTGTCATTTCCGCCGGTTCCGAGTCGAGCATGTACGGGTACTGCTCAGTGCCCCAGTACATGTCGTTTGTGAAGAAATCCCTGACGTAGCTCAACGGGTCTGCGCCAGTCATGTTGACTACCAAGTCCCTCAGCGCTGGATCAGAGAGATAGTCGCGAACCTTCTTGAGGACCCACGCGTAGCGGAGAGTGATCCCGCCCGCGTTGCTCGTTGTAGCGTAGAAAGTCCCGCTGCCCCCTCTAAGCAGCTGCAATCCAAAGCCTTTAGGATCGAGATCACCGATGTTCACGAGCATGACTGGTTTGAACTCGCCGCTTGCCACTTCAGGGCCGAAGTAGAATCGTTCAACGAACTCTCTCGCTCCAGCGAGAGCCTGCCAGTGCCCGGAGAGGAAGACAAACCATATCGTCCGGTAAGGCTTCTGGGTGCTGAAGGTCCTCGCCAGCTCGAGCAAGAAAGCGGGGGCTAAAGCCTCGTGCGCCGAAGACGCTAGCGACGGCACTACGGACCAAGAATCGTAGTGCGCTGCGACGAGTATCGTATCGTTCGTGGATCCCTTGAGAACGCCTATTACGTTAACGGCTTCTACACTCTTCCAAACGATTCTACTGTTAACCACCGCGATTGCCCCTTGCTCTGCCGCGCTCCTGAGAAGGTTGCCGTAGCTTGAAGGTAGGTAGAGCCTCGGGAAGTTGAGCGGTGTATCGAGGAACTTCGCGAGCGCTTCGAAGTAGGGTGGCACTTCATCAGGCCCCACGAAGACGACAGCTTTAGCTCCGAGCTTCGCGGCATTGAGCCAGTTACTACCGCTCTCGTAGTCCATTAGGACAATCGCCCCTTCCACGGACTTCCCGTTGAACTCGCTCAGAGAGCCGGTTCTCGCGTACAAGAGCGACCCTTCGAGACCGCGAGGAGGCGTTGGTGAAGGGTTGATGCCGTTAGGCCATAGCGCGTAAGCTTTCAACGCAACCCTTGTACCGTTTTTTAATATGAGAGTGAGCTCAGAACCCTCGTCGACTGGCACGACTACGGTGTAATTATGCTTCTTCACGTCGAGACCGTAGCTTTTCAACTGCGAAGCGATGTAATCGGCAGCCATTCTGCAACCGTCGTAGCCTGTCACCCGACTACCAAAAGATGAAAGTGCCCTAACGTGTTCTAAAATTGCTTCGATGCTGGGTTCGGGTAGCTGTAGTTGCGTGTTGGGAAGGCTGCTACCCGATGGGGGGAGGGATTCGCCCATTTGCGCTAGTGCCAAAGCTAGAAGTATCGCGAGAACCCCTATCTTCGCTTCTCTGGAAGCCTTAAAACGCCTCATCGCCTAGTTGCTAAAGTATAGGTTCATATGCTTTACTTCAAGTACTGTTTCACTAGACTTTCTTTTACATGGAAAAGCTTATATAAGAGTTTATTTGTTCACTAACTGATGGCGGCAAGCAGCGTAGAAGCCGAGTTTAGAAGGGGGTTAACCGTCCGCTCGGCGGTCATCGGGCTTGTGCTCTTGCTCCTCGCAGCGCCGCTGTCCGTTATGACCTGGCTTTACACGAGCAAAGGTGGAACGATTAACGCGTTCTTCCTGCCTTTCCTCTACATAATACTCCTCAACGAGCTAATAGGCAGGATCAACCGGAAGTGGAAGCTAACCGGGCAAGAGCTCGTCGTAATATTCCCTGCGCTCCTCCTCGTCAACAGTATCAAGTATATGCCCAAAGGCGCATTGTCGGGCGGGGAAGCCGTTATAGGTTTCGTAGAGAAAACCTTGATCGCGGCGATTTCTGGCCAGATAGTAGCACCAGAGCTTGCCGACTACTGGAGAAGAATAATCCCGCCTTTCATGGCGCCGAAGAGCGAATCAGCTCTTAGAGCGATCTACCAGGGTTTAACGCCGGGTCAAGCTCTCCCGTGGGATGAGTTCATCGTGCCTATCGTATACTGGTCTATCTACACTACACTCACCTATTTCCTGTGCCTCTTCCTCGCGTTCGGAGTGTACGGTAGAAGATGGGTTGAATACGAGCGTTTAGCCTTCCCGCTATCACAGCCGATGATATTCGCTATTAACAGCTCGATGGACGTAGACCCAGCTACAGGAAAAACAAGGTGGTTCAACCTATCTATACCGCACTACAAGATTTTCTGGATATCCTTCGCGATTGGTGCGATCGCCTCCGCCATACCGATACTCGGCGAGATAGTACCGCCCCTTGCGGTTTACGGTGCTTTTGCATGGGGCGAGCAGCCAGTACTTTTCACGTGGCTCCCGTCGATAGCGCCCGGCGCAATGGCTAAAGGTGTCCTTCAGGTTGACCAGATCGCCCTGTGGCTCCTGCTCCCCACTTCTGTTCTTTTGACGTGCGTTATTGCATATGTGGTTTTCGGTTTGCTGTACCAGGCTATTGCTGTCCAGCTTAAGATAATCCCGTACAACCCTGGTATGGAGTTCCTTTGGAATTGGGAGAACATACCGGCGAACTGGGCCCCGCTACCATATAGAGTGATCGGCGTTACAGGAATGATGGTTGGTCTCGGTATCATCTCGCTCTACTACCTTAGGGATAGGTTTAAGGAGCTCTTCTCGACGTTGAGAGGCCCTGATCGCGTCGAGTACGGTTTATCGTTGAGGGGTGTCACGCTCTTCGGCCTCGTGACGATGATCGGGATCCTCGCACTCTTCACAGCTAGCGGCGTACCATTCATCATAGCCGTGATCATGCTGATCATGGCCATCATATACTACACCGCGCTAGCTAGGGTGACGAGCGCGCTCTGGTGGCACGTAGACGACTTCATGGGCGTTGGAGGATACTCCTACATCTACGCTCCCGGCGCGGCTCTAGGCTACTGGCCTTGGACCCTGCCCCCCGAAGGCAACAATTACCCAGCTGCTGTTACGGCGATGCTCGCTACACCCTTCAACAACTGCTGGACTCTGAGAGTTAATGGATTTAGCCCTGGTGGCGCTACTGGATTATACAAGATAGCCTACGAGACTAGGACCAATATCAGGGATGTTTTAATCATGGCTATAGTTTACGCCGCACTCGGAACTGTTCTCACCTATACCTGGATGATCTGGTTCCTCGCTCATGGAGGCGGAATCGCTAGGACTAACAGCTGGGGCTCTTGGGTACACTGGATGAAAACCGGTTACATGATGACCGGTAACTGGAACTTCGCACCGTGGGGTGCTACCGACCCGAACGCCGTGTGGCCTTACGCTATTGCGGGTCTAGTCCTAGTCTTCGCGGTTTGGTGGCTTAGGATGCGGTTCCCGTGGTTCTTCATCGATCCAACAGCGTTAACCATGTCGATGGCTGTAGGGTTGGAGTGGACGTGGCTATCGGGTCTAGTCGCTCTTATCATCAGGGTTGCGCTGATAAGGGTGATGGGAGTTAAGCGGTTTGAGGACTACGTGCTGCCGATAGCTACGGGCATAGCGCTAGGCTTTGGCGCGCCGATACTCATAGCTGGATTGGTCGAGTTCGGGTCAGTAATACTCCCGAGGTTCTCGGCCTTCTACGTACCTTAAAATATTTTTCTTTTTCTATGTTTGAGGATAATTTTATAAGGTTAACGAGAATTTTTGAAGATGTAATCAAAGAATGGAAGCTTATCAGCAACGGTATAATTATTGTACCTAAAAACGCTAGTTTCGATGCGTTAGTGATCTCATTGCTGCCGCTAGGTTTTTCCTCTGATTACAAATGGGTTTTTACAACACCGATAACTTTCGGCTACTCAGGAGATGCAGCGAGAGCTTACAGGAAGATAAAAAGCCTAGAATGTTCGGTTGAAGTGAAAGGTTTACTTCGAAGAGAGTACAAGTTTGTCGAGAACCCGGTGCGAAAGATGTTTTTCAGTATCATACCTTTTGACGAAGGGTTAGCTAAAGCTTTAAACAATGATAGAGAGATTAAGACGCTGTTAGGTAAGGCTTTGCCTGAAGAGCTTCACATAACATGTTATTACGAGCTTCTGCCAGGTAGGAGCCAGGTTGAGTCGATGATCGAGTTTTTCAGGAACCCTACGAAGATAGGGTGGCTTGTGACTGCTTCTAAAGCATCGTACATTGAACCCGTATTGCCTGCAGCCTTCAGGAACATGTACCGGCTGCTGGACGCATTGGCTATACGCTTGAAAAATTACACCACTAGAATCTTAAACGAATAATTATAATTATTTTTATAGGGTATTAGATCATGAAATCTTGGGAGCGCGTCGCAAGGGCTTTGCAGCATGAGACACCTGATAGAGTCCCGATCTACGAGATGCACATCCCACCCAGGATTGCCGGTGTTGTGCTTGGCAAGGATTCGAGCCAGGTGATGCTTCATAACCCCGAGGAGTTCTTTAGGCTTGCCGCTGGTGGGCGCGTCGATCTTGACAGGATCAACAGGCAGGTCGCTGAGGAGCTTGTTAGCCTGTGCAAGAAGCTCAGGATAGACTGGGTTCGCGTAGTGGGGGCGTACACCTATGCGCCAAAGGAGGTGGTGCGATTGGGGGAGGGGAGGTGGCTTGTGGATGGGCACCTGCTTGTATGGAGTGGGGAGACTCTATGGGACCCGCAGCTTCTCTGGGATGTAGCGAACGCTCTCGACGCAGACGAGCTACTACGCTACTGCAGGAGCGCTAAGCCCGAAGTGGATCCGAGAGTTTTCGATGTTTTAAGAAGGGTTGTGAGGGATGTGAAAGGAGATTACTTTGTATCCTTTGATACTGACGGCACCTGGGGGCCTATCGTCTCGTCCCCGCCTCTCTTGAGGAGGGTTCTCGTATGGGTTTACAAGCGGCCGGATGTGGTCGAAGCCCTGATCGACTACTACACGCGGGTCGCTATCGCCTACGGCGAGTGCGCGATCGACGAGGGTGCTGACGCCATCCAGCTGTGCGTAGACTACGGGAACAAGAACGGCCCTTGGCTTTCCCCGCAGATGTTCAGGAGGTTCGTGAAGCCAGCGCTCGTTCGCCACGTCAACGCTTTTAAGAGGAAGGGGGCTTTCGTCGTCCTCCACTCGGACGGCAACATCGCGCCGCTGCTGCCCGATATCGTCGACGCGGGCGTTGACGCGTACCAGGGGATCGACGTGTTGGCGGGGATGAGCCTCGCGGAGGTCAAGAGGAGGTACGGCGACGAGCTCTGCCTCGTGGGGAACGTGGACCCGCGCGTGATCGAGTTCGGCACGCCGGAGGACGTGGAGAGAGAAGTGGACCGGTGCCTGCGCGAGGGGGGCAGGGAGGGCTACGTGCTCTCCGCCTCGGCCAACGTTTCCGTGTGCACGAACGCCCGCAACTTCATCCACATGATCGAGTACGCAAAGAAAAGAGGAGTCTTCTCGCTGTGAAGTGGTGTGCGACTTTCATAACGCTGCGGCGATCGCTAGTCGGGCAGCTCTAGGTGGAGCTGCGCGAACTCCTCGAAAGCGGACGCTAACGCATCCACGTTCTCGAGCTTCGCGTCGGAGTAGACACCGGCTGTGAACGTGAGCCCGCCCCTCCTCGACCCCAGCTCGATGATCGCGCGCTTCACGTGCTCCCTCACCTCGCCCGGGGTGCCGAAGGGCAGCAGGCGCTGCCTGTCGATGTCCAAGTCGATGCAGACGCGCCCCTTCAGCAGCCTCCTCAGGTTTTCGATCCCGTTCACCCGATCCTGGACGTTCAGCACCGAAACCCCCGTTTCCGCCAGCTGGTCTAGGACTTCGACGACCCTCCCGTCCGTGTGCAAGTACACGTGCACGCCGCGCCCCCTCAGGTAGCCGAAGATCCTCCTGTACGCGGGGAAGATGAACTCGCGGAACGCCCTGGGGCTGATCGGCATCCCCGTCTGGGTGCCCAGGTCGTCGCCGAAGCTGACGATGTCCGGCTTCAGCTCCGTGGCCCGGCGCGCGAGCTCCAGGTAGAAGCTCTCGAGCGCTTCGACCAGCTCGTAGATCTGCGGTGGCTTGAGCACGAGGTCCCTCAACAGGTTCCTGAAGCCCCTCAGGTAGTAGAGGCGCTGGAAGAAGAAGCCGTGGCCCATGCTGACCTCGACGAGCCCACCGGCCTCGCGCGCCCTCTCCACGCTCTCCTCGATCGCGCTCCACGGCACGGTTGGAGCGCCCTCCTGGGGCACCCCCTCCTCCGGGTCGGGCATCCTGTAGCTCCTCCACGCCCTCCAGTCGCTCAGCGGGTGCTCGACCACCTGGCCCTGCAGCCCGTCCTGCGAGAACGCCCACCTGCAACCCCACGGGTCGACGAACACGCTACCCTTCCTCCTCAAGCCGACGTCGTCGAAGTTCACGCTACCCTTCCTGTAGAAAGGAAAGACAAACGGGTGTCTCAGGATGATTTCCTCCATCCGCTCCTGGTGCTTGTGCCACGCGTCCATTTGCACGACAACCTTGCCGATAATCCATTTGGGATTTTTGAACTCGATAGCCCTCAAGTAGCTGTCTCTCCACTCGTCCGGCGTCGGGCGATCGACGCTCACGTGCTCAATGGTGCAACGTAAAGTTCATATGCTTTGCCCCTCACACATCTTCGTGCGGGAAGAAGAAGCCAATATTTCAAAATTCTCCTTTTTCAGGGACCGGTTTGAGGGCTACTCGAAGGGGGAGTGGAGGAAACTGTACTGGTGCGTTGGAACGTATCTAGGGATACCTTTTAGCTTCCAAGACCTGCAGTCCAAGGTTTTGGAGATTACTGAAAGAAACATTGAACTTGAAGGTTATGGAACTTTCTGGATGAAAAGCGGATTTTTAAAGAAGTTCTTAGAACTTGAAGGCTACTATGTTACTTTAGGATTAACTTCTCCGGAAGAATTATCAAAAGAGTTCTCGATAAAGCGAAAACCCTTAATAGTAACAATCAGTAAGAGTTCTGAAATCTTCAAAGAGTTAAGCTGGGAAATTCCAGCCGAATGTTTAGAGCGGGATGTCATCTTGATGCACCGAAATTTTAATAATAGTGATGTTTTGGTGATAGCAACTGAAAGCATAGAGAAATCGCAATCAGTCCTAAAATTCTTAGAACAGGTTAAACAATTTATCAAAAACTACGAAATCTGGAGGGGGTTTTCGTTCGTCACAAGCGGCAGGTACATGGTGACCCCGCTTCCTATACACCCGGCAAAACTCGTATCCTTAGCCCTAAGATTAGGGTATCGATGGGCGTTATTCGTAGGTCCAGGCGAGGATCTAGCAGTAAAAGAGCTTTCTCCTAAACTAGCGGAGTTGGGAATCGATTTCACAGCGCTTTCAGGGCAATTTACTGGAGATGGGAAATGCCTTATGATCGAATGGGAAAACTACCAAGATCCTCAAGCTTCCACATTCATCGATGCATGTCACACCAAAAACAAAGAAAAAGGCTTTTTATTTGGAGTATTTGGCAACCTTATAGATCCAGATATTGATATTTTAGAGCAATATGTTGACGGTTACGCTTTCCAAGAAGGAAACTTAGAATATATAGAGAAAATAGATAAACCGTTCATCGTATTTTCAGCATTGAGTGATTTTAACGATATCCCAGCATCAATGTGGTTATTCATAGAAAAGAACTACCAGAATATAAATGAAAAAGATAAAATTATAAAAGCTATACTATCGAAGAAAGCTGTAGGCGTGTTCTCGGATGGTAGGATCGCTGGTCCAACATTCCTCGTGAATGCGGTGAAACTGCTCCTCGCTGATGAAGAAGTAGTTAAAGAGACTTTTGGAGAAGGTTTTCTATTACTCTCCGAACTTAAAGGTGATACTTTAGAGGTAAACATTATTAACAATACAGATGCAAATATAAGCGGTATGCTTCGAATAAAAACTAATGAAAAAATAAAAGTTGAAGGAAACTGCGAGCATACCCTTGTAATAAAAGCTGGAGAGAAAAAGGAGGAGATTTACAAGGTCTCATTTAAGGGCGATAGGGGAGGATCCTACGAACTTGTTTACGTAGAATTCGCTGCAGACGGTAAAGTTTGGAAGGATATTTGTTGGATGGAAATCCCGCCGCTACTCGCTACACTCCCCATGTTGATAACCGAAAGCAAAACAGTCGATTTGCCTATATCGGTTTATTGCACAGAATCGACGGAAAAAAATTTACTTGATTGCGAAGTTTTATCCCACAATGGAAAACGGTTCAATATTAGTAAGGAATTAAGCGGTTGCAAACAGTTTTCATCGGTGAAGTCTACGCTTTCTTTAGATTTGGGCGAAGGTTTCCACATGGTTACTCTCCGCCATAAAGGGGAAACCTCCATCTGCCGGGTAGCGGTGCACGAGTTTAAGGGAGCTGCGACCGCTAAGATGGGCGATCACGATGGAGATGGGCTTGAAGAAGCGTTTCTCGAGAACGAATACGTCATCGCTAAAGTAATCCCCGTGGGAGGTCGTTTGCTCCAGTTCAGGCTTAAAGATGTCGAAGCAGATCTGCTCTTCAAGCTATACCCGAAGAAACCATTAGATTGGAGAGTTTCAGGAAGGAAGAGAAGGTTTTACCCATTCGGAGGGTTGGAAGAGTTTATACAGCAGCCAACAGTTGAAACTTTTGAAAAGTTCGATCTCAGCATCGTTAAAAAGGAGGGAAGCAGCGCCATCGTAGACGCCGAAGCCGACATCAAAGGGAACAAGATTAAGAAGACGTTTAAGTTATTCGGTGGAGCCCCGCTTCTGGAGGTTAAGTACGAAGTAGATTTCTTAAATCCAGAGTTAAACGTTATCGGCGTAAACCCATTGATTAAACTGGGTAACAACGTGGATTCCAGCCACGTAATCTATTACCCAACGCAAAACGGTATTGCCAAGGAAAGGTACAGGGGAAAGCTCTACGGTAAACGGCTTCACTTGACTGAAGACTGGATCGCCTGCTACGATGAAGAAGAGAAGCTAGGCCTTATAACGGTTTTTGACGCGAAAAAGCCCTTCCTAGTCCACATATGGATGAACACTCCCGAAAACCCCGACTCCCACTACTCCTACATCGAAATACAGCCTTGGATCAAGGTGGATCATGGCACGACCACGTATTTCACGTACTACCTCTACGGCTTCAGAGGAGACTTCAACGAAGCCCTAGCCGCCATGCGCAGAATTTTGGAAAAAATGTAAACAAAACTTTTGTAATTTTACAGTTCTTTAGCTAGCCATTTTATAGCTTGACTCCAAAAGATTTCATAGTACTTCCACTTCATAAAGTTGATGCCCCAGTGCGGTGCCGGGTCGGATGTAAACACGAAGCTACGCCCTTTACCGAACTCCTGCACTGCAATCAGCACGTCGCCTTCGCCAACCGTAGCTAGGAGCCGAGCCCCCTCCTTCAACAGGACCTTATTGTAACCCAACAATGGGGGTACTGCGCTCCAGTCGATGTTCCTCATGATTGGGTGCTCTTCATCGACGGCTTTCACCCGAGCCCCTTCGGGAGTTTCAACTCGATCGTCTCTATCCAGCATTTTCACAGGCAGAGCCTCTTCAACGGGGGTGTTCTGCCAGAGCGCGTGACCGTACTTACCGGCAAAGCTCTGCCAACCGCCTAGCATAGCTAAACCTCCGCCCTCCCTAACAAATTCCCTGATGTTTTTCACCCTATTAGGCAGCGTTATGTGCTCACCGTACTTGCTGGGGGTGTAGAACTCGGGGTAGTAGATGAGAGCCTCGTACTCCACATCGCTAAGCACAACCACGTCATACTCTTTCAGCTCCTCTAGGCTCTTGGGGAAGCGGGCGTAAGCTTCCCACGTCGGCATGTAGGTTACCTTAATCTCAGGATCTTTCTCCAAAGCACTCAAAAGCGGTAACGCGAAGTTTCTCACATCGTAATTCTTCTGCTCGATCCAGAAGGGAGACCCAACATACGTTAAAGCCATAGTTCCCGAATCTCCCACGTACAGTACTCGCGCCACATACGACCCGTATACAGTTCCCTATAAACTTAGCGCGCATATAGGCATAAGACTTAAATATCTCCACATTTTATAGAAAATGTGGCCGAAGCAAAGGCCCAGGAAAAGGTTGCTGCCGGCTTAACCCCAAGAGCTATGATGGCTGTGCTGGTTTTGACCGTGCTCTTTACTTTTATCAATGCTCACGGCTACCAGGTAACGGGGGCGGCGCTCTTCTACAACAGGTGGCCGTACGAGTGGCAGAACGGTGTTCCGATAGTTTCGATGGGGCTGGTCTTCCTCCTAGCCTTTATCTTGGAAATACTGGGGGTGAAGGCTAAGTTCACGCCGGCGGAGCTGGCTGCCGTAGCTTTAGCCGGGCTCATACTCTCCTCCCCCATACCGACGACCAACTTCAGCTACATCCTCTTAACGCAAGCGGGAATGTCGGCGCCGGGCAACGAGTGGGCTTACCAGTACGTGCTACCGTCGCCATGGCATGTTCCCAAGGAGGCTGCAGATATACTAAGGGCTGGGTCAGCGCCTGTACCCTGGCACTTGATCGCAACGCCTCTCTTCACGTGGACCGTAACGTGGCTCTTATGGGCTTTCATGGCCTTCTTCCTAGCTTGCATCTTCAGGAGGAGGATCCTCGAGATTGAGAGGATGCCCTTCCCCTACGCGCAGCCAGTGATCCAGCTTATCGAGTACTCCCAACCCGAACCCGGTTCCCCGAAAGCTAGGTTTATGTCTAAAACCTTCATCGGTTACAAGCGCTTCTGGCTCGGCGTTGTGCTGGGCTTCCTAGCGTACATATTCTTCCTACCGACATACTGGTGGCCGTGGTTCCCGGCGCCTTGGACGAAAGAGTACGGGTGGCGCACTATGTGGATGCTCAACCTGTACGGAAACACCCCCATCAAAACCGTTCTGCCGACAGCGCACTCCTGTTTTTGGATAGACCCGATGGTCATAGCCGTGGCGATGTTCATCCCCACCGATATACTCTTCACGGCAGGATGGGGCTGGTTCTTCCTTTCATGGATCCTCTCGGAGATAACGTGGAGGTTAGGTCTCACCCCCACTCCACCGCCGGGTGGTTTCGAAGACCAGTACTCGGCCGGCTGGTACATAGTCGAGAACTTCAGGCTCTACTGGCTGTTCGAGTGTGGAGGTTTGATAGCGATCGGGCTATTCACCCTCGCGTTCGCTTGGAAGTACATTCTCGAGACGCTAAAAGCCATCGGTAAACCCCTGCTCGGCGAGGAGAGGGAACCTCTCTCTTACAGGCTTTCTTGGATAGGTTTCTTCGTGGTCTTCATTGTGTTCCTAGCTTGGCTATCGTACATCGGCATCCCCGCCGGGGTGGCGTTCCTAATCTTACTCTACATGTTCATCTTCTACATGACTCAAGCCAGGCTGAAGGCAGAGTCCGGTTTCATACATTACTGGCACGGATGGCCTGCTAACGAGTACGCGTTAGGATACGGTCGTGCGCTCGGACTCTGGCCGCCAATCACTCCCCAGAACCAGACGGCAGCCTACATGAGCGCAGGTTTCAACTCCTGGACCTTCGGCTACATCTCAAGCGCAACACTCTCCGGCGTTTACCTTGAAGGCTACAGGATAGCGGAAGCCTCCAACCTGAAATTGAAGGATGCAGCCTTCGTGCTCGCCCTCTCGACAATACTCACGATAGTTTTCTCGGGTATCTTCACAGTCTGGTCGGCGTACACGCTGGGGCTATCTAGGCTGCAAGTGAGACCGCCGTGGGCTATCGGTCACGGCGTATGGCCAGCAGACTACGTTAAGGCGGGTGTTACAAGGATAGACTACTGGGACACCCCGTTCCCAGAGGGTTTGACAGGGTTCCACTACACGATAATAGGGATCATTATATACGGTATCGTGTTCTTCCTGAGAATGCGGTTCCCGTGGTTCCCGATAAACCCGATTGGGCTCATCATGTTCAGCGGAAACGATATAAAAGTCGCCACGACGTTCTGGGTCTCATGGTGGATCAAATGGATCATACTCAAGGTTGGGGGCACGTCGCTGCTCGAAAGGTTGACGCCAGTGTTCGTAGGCATAGTTGTAGGCGCGTTCCTAAGCCTGTTAATCGTCGTACTAACTGGTATGATACTCTGGATACCGCTGCCCCTGTAAGGGGAACGCGAATGAAAAAAATTATTTTTTCTATTATAATTATAGCTGTATTCGCTGAAATTTGCACTTCGCCATACTGTGAGGCGGTTCCATCAAGTCTTGCAACTCAGCAGAGTTTCTCTTTGGGCGGGGTAAAAGATATCGAGAAATACTTAGCATTAATTTTAAATAACGTTAATATGAGTAATATTAGGATACATATAGAATATTTGGCAGGTTTAGGATCTAGAATATCTGGTTATCCAGGTTTCTATAAAGCTGCAGATTATATAGAAGAAAAGTTTAAGGAATTTGGAATGGATCGCGTTTACAGAGATACTTACTACCAGGTAGTACCCATCGATCATGGGGCTTCGCTTGAGGTTCTAGAGCCGACCCATACCTCCTTTATGATCTACCCGCTACTCCCGAACGTTGTGGTACCACCAACTCTCCCTAAAGAGGGGTTAGTCGGAAGGTTAGTATACGTTGGCTCGTGCAACCTCAAGGAGCTTAATGGGAAACCTCTTAACGGGAGCATTCTATTGGCTGATTTTAACTCGTTCCAAGACTGGGTTGTACCCTTATTGTTTGGCGCTAAAGCTGTAATATTTATAGAACCAGACTACACAAACTCCCTGCAAGCTCAACTAAAAACTCTATCAGTTCCAGCCAACATACCTAGGTTCTACATTAGAAAAGGAGATGCTTTGCAGCTATTAAAGCTTGGAGCCGACAAGGGCGATGTTGTTGTTAAATTAACTTCAATAATGAAGTGGGAAAACAAACCTTTATACAATATTATAGGAATAATTAATGGAACAGAATATCCTGATCAGATAATACAGGTATGGGCGTACTACGACTCTTACTCTATCGTCCCCTCTCTCGCAGCGGGTGCTGACCAAGCGACCGGGATCGCCGTTATGCTTGAGATGGCGCGCTTCTTCAGTAAGTACAGGCCAGCTAGAACCATCATGTTCGTAGCGCTTTCGGGTCATTGGCAGTGCGTGGCTGGAGCCCGCTACCATGTGTGGAAGTACTTCTGGAGCGGTGGAGCGAAAGATGTAGGCTTGCGAACGATTTTAACCATGGGTCTCGACCTATCCACCGATAGCGAGTACATGGCTTTCTACTTCGGTGCTGCGCCAGCTGGGTACCCCTCCCTTTACGGCGTTGACAGGCACGATTGGTACGATATACAGGAGGCGCTTAAACCGATTTTCTACTGGGGTAAATCGGACGAAAGCACGTTGAGAGAATGGAAATCTAAAGGTTTAATATGTGAAAATATTAATGATGGAAGTCTAATTTACTACATGGTTAAAAACACTGGGAGGAAGTACCTCGTATCCGACGGTATGTCGGGCATGGGTTACGGAAGTCAAGGTTATCCGACAAACCTCTACGCTGTCCCTATTTCCCAGCTATACATGGATACCGAACCCGCAGCCATGGCTGGCGCCGTAGCCTTTAGCCTTAGGACAAGCTTGGCGTTTAGAGGCTTGTGGGGAACGCCTCTGGATACTCTCGAGCGGGTTGATTTTGAGAAGCTTCGACCTCAAGCCGAAGTAGCTTTCGCGACAGTGTTCCTTTACGCTAACTTACGAGGACTTGAAAGCGCTATACCAAAACCCAAGCTCTACTGGGACCCCGTGCAAGCTCGCGGCTTCTCCGTAGCCAGAATTAGGGTCGTCCGCTACGACTACTTGACTGGCACTTATAAACCAGTGAGCAACGTCATCGTAACCGCTCAGCTTAGCACTGGCACGGGTCATACTTCATTTTCCGGAACTGGGCACGTCATGTACGGTATTACAGATGAAAACGGTACGCTCATCATATACGGTTTCAGGGGGGCTCACGGGGGTACGGAGCTAAGGTACATAATTTCAGCGTACGGTGTTGATCCAGAAAGCGGTAACTTGGTTTACGCGCCGGACTTCGGCAGGTACGGAGCTAGGATCTTCGATCCCAAAGTTTTCCCGGATAAGGAGGAGAAGGATTACACTGTGGCAGTTTTTGAGTGTGGAACGGTTGTTCTGCTGGGAGCTCTCGACATAAGGGACTTGACCTTTGAGAAGATGAACTTCGCTGTATATGAGGTCGGCTCCCACGCTGAAACACTGAACTTTGGCGCTACAGGTGGTGTAATAGCCGTCACGGCTCCCAGGCCCTGGGAGGCGGGAGCCGCCGGCGGAGCCTCTGGGGTGTCCCTGGCAGTTCACGTAGTGTTCGTACCTCCGAATAGCAATGTAGAAATCCTCGTCTACTCCGGCCCAGAACTCATGGGAGTGCTGAACAACGGTGGAAAAGGTTTCAACATCGGGCGCGGAGAACAGATAATAGTTTCTATGCCGTTCGCTATGACTAGCGACTTGTGCAGCTTAAATAACTATCGCTTAGGTACTGCAAACTCATACTATCTTTTTAGCGGAGGTATGAGAGCAGAATCCTTCCATAACTGGGCCTTAAATAATATGAGCAACGCATTGAAATATATCGAAGAGAAAAACTATGAAAAAGCATACAGCAGCATTCTATTCGCATGGTCGAATGCCTATACCGCATACTTAGAAACTAAAAAGTTGTACTACGAATCCATACAATCGTATGTAGTTTTCATTTTGCTCTTAAGCGCTTTCGTATTATTTTTCGAAAGACTTCTCAACCTGAAAGGTTATGCATCTGCAATCGCTATCGTAGCTTTGTCCGGAGCTCTTCTCGCTTTCATGTACTTTGTTCATCCCGGTATGCATTTAGCTTCAAACCCGTTCATGGTGGCGTTTAGCAGCGTAGTGCTTGTACTGCTTATACCTCTAATTTTTATAGTGCTTTCGGAGGCGAGGTTTCATATAGAATCCGAGCAGAAAAGGCTGGTAGGTGAACATTACGCAAAGTTAAGTAAGGCGGCAGCTGTATTTTTAGCTCTGTCCACGGCTCCCTCTAACCTGAGGAAGAGACCTTTAAGGAGCGGATTAACAATATTTACGGTAGCAACTATAACCGCAGCACTTGTTACGTGTACATCCGCTTACTTCTACAGTGGTATGAGAGAACTACCGGGTGAGCAATCCCCTTACCTCGGGATTCTGCTGTACAAGCGCGGTTGGCCCGCTATGCCCATCGAGAGCGTAAGGTTGCTGAAGGCAACTGTTAGCGGTTCTGGAACCGTTGGGGCGAGCGGTTTTATCGCTCCGAGCTGGGCTGGACAAACGCAAACCGACATTGTTAGGGTGAAAGGTAAGTATTGCAACGCTACTTACCGAGCGATATGGGGGTTGGATCCTGAGGCCGGCGAAATATACGGTTTCGAGAAAGTGTTGGTTGCAGGGAGGTGGCTCCTGCCGACAGATGTATGGGCTGCGGTGGTTAGCGACGACATATACGCTGCTGGTGTAGAGCTGGGTGACACGATAGTGGTTATGGGGAACGAGTTTACCGTAGTTGGTGTGGTAAGCAGGACAGCGCTTTCGGCGATCCGCGATCTTAACGGCCAAGGAATCGCACCAATAGATTACGTAAAGGAGTCCCAGAAAGTTAAAGGTGGAGGTGTTAGTGAAAAACCTGAAAGACTTGAAGGGCAATACATAATCATACCGTTCACAACATTCCGTATGCTAGGTGGGTCTGCGATAACTATAAGCGCTAAAATATCCGATGAGAGTGTAGTTAGGCGCCTTGCAGGGACGCTCACCGAAATGCTGTCTACGGATGTTTACGCAGGGCTTCCTGGAGGTGTCACAGTATTTAGGAAGACTATAGCTTTCGAATGGCTGGGCTTGGCGACCGTCCTAATTCCTCTCATAATAGGAGGTTTAATGCTTCTCAATACGATGCTCACCTCGCTGTACGAGCGGTCGAGAGAAATTAGGGTGCTATCATCTGTTGGGGTATCGCCTACACAGATATCGCTTCTCTTCCTTACCGAAACTTTGACTATAGCTCTGATAGGTACGGTATTGGGTTACATTGCAGGGTTAGCGGCTATTCTCTGGCTCTTGAGGACCGGGGAACTACCGTTCGGGATAGTCAACTACTCCTCTTACTTCGTCGTTATTTCGCTGCTGCTATCGATCGCTATGACGGCATCTTCAGCTGCCTACCCGGCGGTGGTTGCAGCGCGCGTATTGACGCCATCTCTTGAACGGAAATACAAAATCACCAAGCCTAGAGGAGATTTGTGGGAGATTCCTATGCCCTTCACAATAGCTGGAGACGAGGAATTGAAAGGTTTTATTAACTATCTCTATGAATTCTTAAACTCCTATAGAATGGAGAGGATGGGAGCATTTATGATTAGGAATTTAACCGTAAAAGAAGAGGTTGTGAGAGGAGAGAAGACGCTCTCCTTATCCGCTATCGTACACCTTAGCCCTTACGAGCAAGGTATAGTGCAGGAAGCAACTCTTAGAGCACGCTATGATGCTACAAGCAGAAAGTACTTGTTCCTCTTGGTGCTTAAGAGGCTTGAAGGAATGTATACCCTTTGGGTTCAAAACAACAGACCCTTCATTGACGCTATTAGAAAACAGTTCCTCGTGTGGAAAGGTCTGTCGACGGAGGAAAAGATGCGCTACATAGGAAAGCCTCTAGAGGCTGTAGGGGGTGGCTGAGATGGCGGTAAGCGAGTTGAAAGAGGGTTTCACGCGGCGCTCTGTATTAGCCATACTTTATGGAGCTATAATCATGCAACCGGCGGTGCTGTTCCTCCAGCTCTACTCAGGGGTCAATATAGGTGGAGCTGCGCAGTATTTAATGGCTCTACTCTTCACGCAATTGGGTTCCCTACTTGGTTGGGAGCTGACGAAGCAGGAGGTAGCCGTCATCTTTTACTCTGTAGGTACTGCTGCTGGACTCACCTACTTTACCTGGCCCATATACCAAGCGTACCTTAGAACGGGACCCATAACGAAAGCGTTCGGTATAGCGGATGCACTACCTTGGTTCGTCGCCCCTCCTGCGAATTCGCCTGCTATCATTTTAAGGAATATGCTTCACCCGGACTGGTATCCCCTCATCGGTACGCTGGGCTTGGGTTTCATGCTAGGATTAATCGCGGATATGGCTCTCGGCTTAATAGCAGCGCAGCTTTTCGTTGAGACAGAGGAACTACCGTTTCCAATATCGCAGGTTGAGGCTCAGACGATCATTTCTTTAACGGAGAAGAGAGCCGAGGATATGAGAATTTTCCTCTACGCTACGATTGCCAGCATGGGGTACTCGCTTATTTTATACACGATCCCATTGATCACGGGTTTCGCCCCCATACCGGCCCCATGGTTCGACCTGAACTATATCATGGACTCTGTAGGGTGGTCTGGAGGGCTCTTAGGAGTCGGAACCGATCCCTTGTACCTGGTGATAGGTTTTATCATACCGTTTAGAACAGTCGCGACAGCCTTCGTTAGTAGCATCATATTTTACACCGTTCTTGGGCGTTTCCTATACCAGATGGGAATTTTCAAGAACTATTCGCCGGGTATGAACCTAGGTATGAGCCTGCAGTTTTACATCCTCGACTTTTTGGCTAGCCCACTGATAGGGTTATCACTAGCTTTGGCTCTAGCACCGGTACTTTTCAGGCCAAAAATATTCTTATCTGCTTTCAAAAGCCTTGCCAAACTATCTGAGACAGCTAGGCGCGCTGGCTATCTCCCCCTGTCTACACTCTTAGCTATGTACTTCGTTGGATCTTGTGGAACCATCGCTCTAACTCTAGCCCTGCTCCCTCACCTTTTGCCCTACGCGTGGGTGCTGTTTCTACTAGGCCCTGGTTGGTCATTTGTAGCTATGCTTGTAACGGCTAGGGTTTTAGGTGAGACAGGCCTTTTGGTTACGATTCCTTACGTGAAAGAGGGGGTTTTCGTTGCACTACCGTACTCAGGTTACGATATATGGTTCGCTCCATACTACGTTACCGGCTACACGTTCACTCTTCAACCGGCTTCCTGGGCCGGTATTATCAAGACGATGAAGCTGACGGAGACGAAACCCAGCAGCTTCATAAAAGCGTACCTTTACTCCACCGCTTTAGCTGTTATGCTGAGCTTCGTATACGCTTCAGCGCTATGGGCCATGACGGAGATACCTTCTACGCACTTTCCGTATACTGCGATCTACTGGCCCATAAGCGCAATGTACACTTGCCTGTGGGTTACAAAGCGCCTAACGATACTCAATCCAACTTTCATAGGTGCTTTCTTTGCTACAGGCTTAGCGCTTTACGCAGTTTCGGAGATCGCGCACGCTCCTGTTTCCGCGCCAGGTTTCTACTTAGGTGTAGCTACGCCTCCTCCCTACGCGATTATGATGTTTATCGGAGCTATAGTAGGGAGGTTTGTTTTCCCAAGGGTTCTAGGTAGCGAAAAATGGCAAAGAAGTAGAGCGATGATCGTGGGCGGAATCCTTTGCGGTGAAGCGATAGCTGTAGCTCTAGGTGCTTTAATAAGCTTGCTAATGAAATCGATGTGGATATTGCCATACTAATTTCTAAATAGATTTTTTACCGACAGGAAAAAAGGAGTTATTCATTTTTCTCATTCAAAAAAGAATCAAACATTATAGAACATCTCACATCTCTAAACCCTCGCTACGGTCTTTGTTAAGCGTTGTAAGCTCATTGCCCTGCTCTGTTGAAGTTTAGTCTGTATAACCCTTACATGAAGCAGCCTTATGGAAAGTGTTTTATATTGCTTCGAATATCCAAACGGTGTGAGTAGCTCCGGTTGCAGAAGCAAAGTCTCATACTTTTTCGATGAAGTGGAAATACCTACATATAGGATCGAAAGTGAAGATCCCCTGCCTAGGTTCCTTCAGCACTACCCGTATACACGGCTGGACAATTTCGGCGATAAACCTGGACTGGTTCGGTACAAGGCCATAGTTGCGGAAAACGAATACTTGAGGATGATCGTCATACCCTCGTTAGGAGCTAGGTTGTACGACCTTTACGATAAGGTTAGGGATCGCTATGTTTTCCAGCACATCGATGTCATCAGGCCCGCTAACATCGCGCTGAGGGGGGCTTGGATAGCCTGCGGTGTAGAGTTCAACTGCCTGGATAGGGGGCATCATACTCCCGACAACTTCTCTCCCGTGGATTGGTTTGTGAAAGAAAGGGATGATGGTAGCGTTACCGTTTACATCGGCAACTTGAACTTGTTAACAGGAGTGTACTACGCTGTAGGGCTCACTCTTAGGCCCGGTAGGGCTTTCCTTGAAACCGAGGCGAGGACGTTTAACGGCCGCGAGCTTCCTACAAAGTACTACTTTTGGACGAACGCTGCCGTGCCGGTTACCGAGGGCAGCAGGGTTTTCATACCCGGTAGACACACCGTAGATGACACGTTCCCTGTGACGAAGGACGGCGTGGACGTTAGCTGGTATAAGAATTGCAAATTCCCGGTGGACGCGTTCGTGATCGATTGCGAGGAGGATTTCTTCGGGTACTACGACTACAACTTGCGCTACGGTGTGGTGCAGCACGCCGACCACTATAGAGTGCCTGGGAAGAAGAGGTTCACGTGGGGGACGAGCGAGGATGGGCTCTTCTGGGCGCCTGTGCTCTCGGATAAGGGGATACCGTACATAGAGCTGCAAACTGGCAAGTACAGGACCCAAGGTATTGTGGGTTCTATCGATCCCCACTTTTACGACGAGTGGAGGGAGTGGTGGTACCCGATCTCTGCGATCGAAGGTATCTCGTTCGCCAATAAGGATGCGACCGTGCACCTTAAAGTTGAACCGCTCGGCGACGGACTTTTCGAAGCATTTATCGGAGTGTACGCTACAGCTTCGTTCCCCGAGTCTACAGTGATCCTCAATCTGGGGGAGGAGACTTTGAAGGAAAAGGTGGACCTTTCGCCCGAAAGCCCCTACGTGAAGACGTTCAAGTCGAAGAGCAGCAGCGTCTACGTCAGAGTGTTGGATAAGGAGGGTAGAGAGGTGGTATCCTGGGAAGGTAGGGAGTACAGGACGAAGGTCGACGTGACGGTGTACCATCGACCGAGGGAGCCGGAGGCTCGCGCGTGGGAGAGAAGGAGCGCCGAGGAGCTCTTCATCGACGGGCAACTGGAAGAGCGGATGGGCGGCTCGCTGCTCGCCGAGCTCAAGTACGAGCAAGCTCTCAAAGCCGACCCCGGTTTCACCAGGGCTTTGAACTCGCTCGCCGCCTTGTACTATAAGAGGGGTTTGTACGCGAAAGCTGCGGAGCTCCTAGAGAAGTCCCTGGAAAGAGACCCTGAATGCTGCGAGACCCGCTACTACCTGGGTTTGTGCCGCTTGAAGCTCGGCGACCCCTCTGGCGCGGAGTACGAGTTCTGGAAGGCGAGGAGCTGCCCGCGCTTCTTCACGCAATCCTCTTACTGGATCGCCGCCGTGAGGATGCGGAGAGGGGATTACGAGGGGGCCGAGGAGGTTCTCAGAGAAGCTTTGGAGAGGAACTCGCGCGACCTGAAGTGCGCGTTCCTGCTGTCAGCCCTGTTGAGGAGGCAAGGGAGGGTGAGGGGAGCGAGAGAGCTCGCCGCGAAAGCTTTGGACGACTTCCCCTTCTACTACCCGCTGCTTGCGGAACTCGCGCTTAGCGATGGTACGTGGGAGGGCTTCGACAACCGTGTTGCAGCGGAAGGGCAGAGACTGCTCGAAGTTGCCGCGGAGTACATGAAAGTTGGGCTCTACGATGACGCCGTAAAAGTTCTCGAGAGAGGGCTGCTGCAGGGTATCCATGGTCCCTTGATTCGCTATTACTTGGGTTTCGCCCACGGGAAGCTCGGTGACACCGGTAAGATTGTAGAGTGCTACGAGCAGGGCAACGCGGAGGAACCCGATTACGTGTTCCCCCATAGACAGGAGGAGGAAGAGATATTGAGGAGCGTTATAGCAGCTACCGGTAGCCCGAAAGCGAGGTACTACCTCGGTAACCTCCTCTTCCACCTCGAGAGGTTCGATGAAGCTTTGGAGGAGTGGCGCAAAGCTGAAGAGAGTGGGTGGAACCACCCGGTCCTCTACAGGAACCTCGGGTTCGCCTACCACCGCTTGCGTAGAGACTGGGAGAAAGCCTTGGAGGAGTACGAAAAGGCGATAGCTGCCGACCCAC
>Ga0080004_1132278_pt1 | contig 39912 bp, 40 predicted proteins | sample WasSprMetagenome_FD_69207 | JGI IMG/M metagenome (GOLD analysis project Ga0080004, IMG submission 69207) | Sulfidic aquatic microbial communities from Washburn Spring, Yellowstone National Park, USA - WS (SPADES assembly) (version 2) | ecosystem: Environmental > Aquatic > Thermal springs > Hot...
TAACTTTTCTATCTATCTCCTCCTTGGGCAGCTTCTTCAGCTTCAGCGGGAAGGCGATGTTCTCGTATACGCTCATATGCGGGTACAGGGCATAGCTCTGGAAAACCATGCCTATGTTCCTATCCTTCGGCTCGAGGTCGTTGACCACCTGATCGTCGAAGTAGATGTAGCCCCTAGTCGGCTTGTAGACGCCGGCGATCATCAGCAGCGTGGTGGTCTTGCCGCACCCGCTAGGCCCCAGCAAGACTATGAACTCGCCGTTCTTCACCTCTAGGTTCAGGTCTCTGACGGCCTCCACTCCTCCTCTGAAGACCTTCGTCACGTTCTCCAGTCTAACACGCACCACTCAACCTCACCCCTTCACACCACCTATAGTGACCTTAACCAAATACTTTTCCCCAAATACGAAGAGAACGAGCACGGGTATAAGGTAGAAAACGCTCAGAGCAGCGATCAACGCAAGGTTGAGCGCGCCCATTTCGCTTGTGTGAAGGCTTTGTATCAGCATGGACATTGTCCAGTTTGTCGAGGTCTGGATGAACGTGTAGATGAAGACGAACTCACCCCAGCCGCTGAGGAACGAGAACAACGCAATAGAGAACACCCCCGGTAACACCAGTGGGAGCATTACCCTAAAGAAAGCGCCGAACCTGCCCGCTCCGTCGACTAGAGCTGCGATCTCTGTATCCCAAGGGATCCCATCGTAGAACCCTTTAAGCACCCACACACCGAGCGGAAGGTCAACAGCAATCTTCGCCAAAACCACCCCTAGCAGGGTGTTCAGGAGACCTGTGACCTTGAGGATATAGTAAAGGGCAATTAGCAGCACTGAGGCAGGGACGCCGTGTATCACCAGGAAGGTGCCAAGCAAAGCACTCCTACCCCTGAAACTGTACCTGGATATTACGTAGCCAGCCATCGAAGATATCAGTGTGACGAACAACATGTTACCAAGAGCCAGGAGCAAAGTATTCATGGCAGACGTGTAGACGTTGGGGTACAGCTTGCTGTAGCGCGGGTCGTTCGGAAAGAGAACTCCAGTCTTTAGGAATTCAAAATTTGCCAGGGTAAAGCCCTTAATATGGATCGGATGCTCGCTGAAGGCAAGTGCAAAGAGCAGACCTAGGGGTATGAGAGGTACGAGTGCCACGATTACTGCGACGAGGTACAGCAGGATCGTCCTCGTCTTCACCATTATCACCACTTCACTCGAGCTTAGGCTCAATCATGAGCCTGCGGAGCCTGAAGACTCTCCAGTACACTATTGAGAGAACGAGCCCAACGACTAGGAGGATGGTTACGTAGGTGGCAGCATAGCCGAAGTCCATAGCGACCATGTACTGTCCGAAGGCGAGATGATACGCCCTGAGAACCATTACCTCAGTTGTGTAGTAGCCGGGGCCCCCGTTGAGAGTGAGCAGGATGTACTCGAAGGATGCAAGCAGAGAGAGAGTGTTGTAAGCGACGAAGAAGGCAATGTGCCACTTAATCATAGGCAGTATAATCTGCCTGATTATCACGAAGCTCGAGGCCCCATCGACCTTTGCTGCAATGATATAGTCCGGCGGTATTGACTTGATCGCCGAGCTGAAGACAATTGCCGAGAGGCTAGAGCCAATGAAGCCGTTGACTATGAAGAGGAAGGGCCAGTAGTAGCGGAAAGTCCAAGGCACAGGCTGCCAGCCCATGCTGATTATAAGAGAGTTCAGGAGACCTGTGTCAAGGGGGGAGAAAATCCACGTCATCAGCATTGCCCATAACACGCTGGGCAGAACCCTAGGCAACAGCCAGGCAGCCCTCATGAAAGTGCCCAGCGCATCATGGACATGCGTGGACAACAGGGCTAGGCAGAGACCCCAAAGAGTGTTGAAGGCGAGCGTGCCGGTCACATAAATGATCGTGGCCTGGACTACTAGCCTCGTAGTTGGGTCAGTGAGCAGCCGGGCATAGTTGTTCAAACTACACCAAATCCACTTAAACCTATAGTCCAGCTCTGTAAGGGAAATTAAGATAGTAAGCGCAGCTGGCACTGCGAGGAACAGTAAGGCTACCAAAACAGCCGGAGTCAACATGACTGTGATTATCAGCATCTTGGAGAGCTCACGCGAAACCTGCATAATTACTCACCAAGGGAAAAAAGATTATTTTTATCTGGAGTTCCTCCTCACTCTCTTATGATTACTTCATCTCCTAGACGCGACTTGAGCAGATCCCTGAGAGCAGTGAGTGCCGTATCGACTGTGAACTGGCCTGTCTCGATGCCCTTAATAACTTCGAATATTGCAGTGGAATAGTCACCCCACTTCGGATGGAGCGGCTGGTACTTGGCGTACTCCACCATATAGCCTGTAGCCGCAAGGAACTTGTCCTGGGTGTATATTGTGTTAGATAGCTGGCTGTGAAGGATCGCTAGGTGGCCGCTATTAACAGCGTGGAGCGAGTTGAGATAGGGGTCAGTGGCAAGAGTAATTATGAGAAAGGCGACCTCTGGGTATTTACACGTCTTCGAGATGAAGTACGTCATGGGCTGTGACAGCGTGACAGGCTTGCCGCCCTTCTCGCTCGGTGGGTAGAGCATAAAGCCGAGCATCTCCCAGAACTTGTCCTTGCCCAAGCCCCATGTGCTGATCCACTGTGGTGGGTGCCAGGTGCCGCCCATCCAGAAGAGCACCTTTCCGGCCACGATACTCGGGTGTATGTCCCTGTTCCAGTCGAGCGAGGTGAGCTTGTCGAGGATCACCTTCCTCCTGGCCATCGATGCCTCGTAGAACCACTCGAAGACCTTCCTCCACACTTTCATGTCGGCAATCAGCTTGCCCGTTGACGGATCCTGGAGCTGGCCCCCGAACGCCAAGTAGAGGATAGGCCAATCGGGTCCCGCGTTAGGCCTATGCCAGACCCCATAGCCCGGCTCGACAACTCCCTTTTTCACTGCTTCCTCTGCGACGCTTAGCATGTCATAGAGGGTGAACTCGCCTCTAAGCACCTTGTTGGGCAAGTCGTTAATCTGCTCGTCGGTCCACCCGAGCTTCTTGAGAAGAAGCTTGTTATAGTAGATTGGCCTGGCCTCGGTATCCTGTGGTACACCCCAGATCTTCCCCTTGTACTTCACTGAGTCCCAGAGACCGCTAATGACATCGTAGTAGGTCCAGTTCCAGTACTTCTTGATATAGTCGTCAAGCGGGACTATCCACCCGTTCTCGGCCAGGAAAGCTGTGTCTATGTGAGCCGTCAAGAATATATCCGGACCGGTGCCTCCCTCTAGCGCTAGGTAGAGCTTCTTCCTGTAGTCAGTCCAGCTAGCCGTATTAAACTCGCCTTCTAACCTTACGGTCGCAGGGATACCCACTGCTTTAAATATCTGATTAAGCTTCGCTGCCGCAATCGCTAGGTTAGTCTGCCTGTACACAGACTCCTTCTCAGGCCCTATGGTCCAAGCCGTGATCACTATCTCTACAGGCTTCCCTGCTTGCTGAGCTGACAATTGTTGTAATTGCTGTTTCAAAGACTCTACCTGTTTTTGCAATTCATCGTACTGGGACTTTGGAACAACTTCACCAGGAGCTGGTGCTGTTGCCGCGCCAATGAAGTAGCCTATAACAAGTCCGACGAGGAGGGAGACTATGAGAAATACTGCGGTGGTTTTTTGAAACACATTTTTTTGTTTGCTCATAGCACCTCTTATTATTTTTATAACTACTAATATATATTTTTCATTAAGTTTTTAAACATATCATAATAATATAGTAAAATACTTTTTCTTCTTTAGCTTTAATGCGAATATTGCAAATCTGAACTGTAGCGAGGATAGTGTTTCAAGTGAGAAGAATTTGCCAGCCGAGTAAATTAGAGCAAGCGAGAAAAGTAAAGATGCTAAGAGGTAGGTAGGCGTTTCTACTGGTAGCTGTGAAGCTATCATGTCTCTAGCCATTATGGTGGATTGAGTTATTGGCAAGATGTATAGTAGTGCTCTAATGACAGGACCATAGAAGCTTGATGGCGCGAATACTACTACATAAGCGGGCATGATGAAAATTATACCTATTGGACTTATAAATGTGTTTGCTATTCTCACGTCTCTGCTCAGAGCGCCAATAATTATCCCGATTGACGCATAGAAGAAGAGTGAGAGCACTAGGCTGACGCCTAGGAGCGGGATGCTGCTGGTGGGGATGACTTCTGCGAGGTTTTTCGGCATGGTGAGGGCCCCTTGCGTGCTTGGCGCTGGGAGGCTGAGGGCGTAGGAGAGGGTTGCGAAGTACAGCGCTAGCCCGGCCACCTCGAATACTGTTCCCACGAGTGAGACGATGAACATTCCGAGGAGTTTCGATAGGAGGATCTGCGTATTCGTGACTGGCAGGGTTAGGAGTGTTTCGAGGGTTCTCTCCTCGTTCTCTACCGCCATTGAGGTGGCGGACATCTGCATGACTGTCATGGCTACTCCCATGATGATTATCGGCACGAGGAGTGCTGACATCGAAAGACCCATGAGGAGGTCTGGACCGCATGGGAACATGGTCTTCTTCGAGGCCAGGTACGTTGTGGAGGTGATGTTGAGTGGCTTTTGGACGATGTCGAGGGTCAGGTTTGAGCCTTTGATGAGGAGCTGTAGGGCGTAGTTGTTCACTAGCTCCTGTATGGGCGCGACTTGCATGCCTGAGAAGATTGTCACCTCTTCGATTACGCTTACTAGCTGCACTTTGGCTCTCCTCTTCTCGGTAATGCTTCCGCCAAACCCCTTCTCTATTACGAGGAGGACCTTCACGTTATGCCTCGAAGCATTTCCCACCACGTCCTGTATGCTTCCCCGGTAGTCGCCTGAAACGTCCACGACTTGTACACCGCTACTCTGTAGGTAGCTTAACAAGCCTTGGCTGTAGGCAGTCTTGTCCAGGTCTAGGACTGCAACCGCCTTTGGCCCGGTGACGGCTTGCTGTACTGCCGACTGCATGGGCAGGAAGATGACTATGGCGATTACGGGCATGGCGACTGCTGAGAGGATGAATGGTAGGAGGATGCGCGGGTCTCTCAGGAGGTCCTTAGCCTCCTTGGCTACCAGCGCTCTGATCATGAGGCTTCACCACCTCCCGTAGCCATGAAGAATAGCTCTTCCAGGTTTTTGGCGCCCCTCTCTGCTAGGAGCTCCTTGACGTAGCCCTCAAGGACGATCGTGCCTCTATCGATCATCGCGACTTTCCCGCAGAGGTTCTCGACTTCAAGCATGTTGTGGCTGGATATCAGCACCGTTGTCCCCAGATCCCTTGAAAAGTTCACTATGATGCCTCTGATTTCCCTCGAATGAATGACGTCCAAGCCTGCTGTGGGCTCGTCCAGTATCGCGAGCTTGGGCTTGACCATTAGTGCCCGTGCAACCTGAATCCTCCTCTTCATGCCCTTGCTGTAGTTCTTCATCTTCTCGTGTATCCTCTCGCCCAGCGAGGCCAGCTTTAACCCGAGTTCTAGCGCTTCATCAGCCTCCCGGGTCTTGCCGAAGTAGAGCTCGGAGATCAGCTTTAAGAACTCGTAGCCCGTCAGGTTCCTGTACGTCCCGGCGTCCTCCGGCAGGTAGGTGACGACCCTCTTAAGCTTGCTGGAGCCGGGCTTCTCGCCCAGGACTTCCACCCGGCCGGCAGTTGGGGGTATCAGTCCCGCCAGGATCCTGAATGTCGTAGTTTTTCCAGCGCCGTTCGGCCCGATGAGTCCAAAGACCTCTCCCTCTTCAACCTCGAAGGACACGTTTCTTAGTGCGAGGAAATCCCCAAACCTCTTTACCAGGTTCTCAACGACGACCTGCATCCCTCCTCCAGGCATGCAGTTTTTCAGCACTTATCAATTTTTTGGCGTTAAGAAAACGATAAAAAGGGGGTGTGGGGAAGTTATCTTGCTATGGGTTCCTCGGGCAGAGTTGAAGAGGTAGTGACCGTCGTTTCCGCGGGGGTGGTGACAACTCTCATTGGCCTGGTCTTGGCGCAGGTAAGCGTCTTTCTGCTACCAGTAGTCCAGCTCCTGGCAATATACCCATTCTACTTCAAAGCTATCAAGGCTGGAGAGCTGGGGCGTGCAAGCTTACTCGTGTTTTTGTGGGCCGTATCGGTTTCTGCCTCAGTGGTTGCTGCAACGTTCTTCTATAAGGGGCTCGTAGCTGGGAGGGTGATCAACGGGGAGGTATACGTCTCTGAGATGCTTGATTGGATAAGGACTGGGCTTGGCCCGGAGGGCGACCCGAGGCTCTTCTTGTTGCCGAAGCTGCGGGAGCTGGTAATCTTCACGGTGCTGAGCGTCGCTAGCATTGGCTTGCTTGGGCTGCTCCTGGGAGCAATCCTCCTCAACTACATGAACTATTACGTGGGCACGCTCCTCTCATACGCTAAGCCCGAGTACTTCGTGCAAGTGGCGCTTCTCTCCTGGCAGATATACGCCATTCTGCGCGTTGTGGGGTACGTGCTTCTCGGCGTAGCTCTCTCGAGAATCAGCTACCTGGTGATTTTTCAGGGGAGGTACGCCCTTGAGAAGAGTGTCAAGAGGCTGCTGCTATGGTCCCTAGTATTCATAGTCCTTGACTTCATCCTCAAGGGAACCGTGGCGAATACCGTCTACCAGCCCCTGCTACGCATGTTCACAAACGTGTAGCTAAGAGAAGAGTTCTTTTTCCCGCCGAGGTTTTTGTCTTTGTGTGCGATGGGCTGCTTGAGCTAGCGGATAGCCGCCCAAAAAATTTAAACCCAAGGGATAAAATCCTCTTGGCGCGCTATTATGGTGTGCAGTAAGCCGGGACCCTCCTGCCAGGACGGCGTCTACGTGTATGATCAAGAGAGGAGGGGGTGGGTTTTTGAGGAGAAGTCCCCCTTCAGGGGGGATGGCTACTACGTGCTGTACTTTGACAATACCCGTTGCCCGGCCTGCAGGAAGTTTGACGAGGAGTGGTTCAGGTTTGTCGAGGCTGCTGATCCTCCGAGACCAACCTTCATAATTATTCTCTGCACCTGGTTTGCGAAGCTCTGCTCCTCTGAGATCGCCAAGAGATTGTTTGAGATCTTTGACGTTCATGTTTCCCCGACCATCCTCTTTATGGTTAGGGAGAACGGCAAAATCATGAGAATGTATAAGCATGAGGGTGTGCTTGGCATGGAGAAAATGCGGTTCCTACACAACACGTTTAAACAGCTCGTCGATACACGATAGCGCGTCCACGCCAGTCATGCCCTGCCTGGCGCGCTGAGCTTCCCTGGGAACTATAATTCTTTGAGGAGGCTCTCGGCGGCTTTCCCCACGGCCTCCCTGCTTGTGTACTTTGGTCTCCAGCCCAGGCTCCTCAATTTCGCGATGTCGAGGTGCATGTGTTTAACGTCTCCGACCCAGCCTCTCCCACCCATAACTCCCCCAGTGAACCTGTACTTCACGTCTTTGAGACCCATGACTGCTACGACTATATCTGCGACCTCCCTCACGGGTATCGCGTCCTCGCTACCAACATTGTAGGCTTCGAAGCCCCTGCTCGTCCCTTCCCAAGCGGTGAGCGTCGCGTCTACGGCATCATCGATCCAGATGTAGCTCTTTGTCTGTGTGCCGTCGCCGAGGATCTCTAGCTCCCTCGGGTTGGACCTCAGCTTTAGGACGAAGTCCCTGACTACTCCTCTCGTTGCCCTAGGGCCCACGACGTTTGCGTAGCGTAGCGCTACTCCCTTGAACCCGTAGGTGTGTGCGTAGGAGGAGATGAGAGACTCGCATGCAAGCTTAGACGCCCCGTAAACAGAGATAGGCTTCAACGTGTAGTCCTCGGGTGTCGGTAGCTTGGCGGCGTCCCCGTAAACGGTGCTGGAGGATGCGAAAACGATTTCCCTAATGTTCTTCCTCCTCATGCTCTCGAGCAACAGGTAAGTCGCGTAAATGTTGTGCTCGAAATGCTCGGAGGGATCCCCGACCCTCACCTCCGGGTTCGCTGCAAAGTGGAAAACCGCCTCTACGCCTCGAAGCGCCTCCTCCAGGTCTCGGGGATTCCTAACATCACCCCTCACAATCTCAACAAAGTTCTGCACCCTGGATAGGTTCCTCATAGAGCCTGAAGAAAAGTTGTCGAGAACCCTAACCTCGAACCCCTCCTCATGAAGCCTTTCAACCAGGAAACTCCCAATGAAGCCTGCACCACCAGTCACGAGAACTCTTTCCGGCATACGGCTACACTAGAAGGCACAGGTATTTAACTCTAAATTTAACAAAAACCTCTAAAGCACGCGCACCACCAGCAACCAGGATCTTCGCTATATGGGTCCAGGAGGTATATAATTTTACACCAGCCCCAAGGCAGGAAAAGTTTGCCGAGGGTCGGCTATGGCCGCACTCTTCACCTTTCCGCAAGCCTTCCGGTTGTTCGTCATCCCCCTGCATCTGGAAGAAAAAACCCTAGTTAACATTTTCCCTTGCCATGCAACAGCAGTACGCTTGGGATGATTACGCTGGCTCAGGAATAAGGATGGCATTAAAGAGTGCACCAGGGAGTATATAGTTCTTGTATCGACTCAGCATGAAGTTACATTTATTATATTGATCCTCATACCCTTCATCGGTTTGATGTGAGTTTTGAGGAGGCGGAGGTTTTAAGGGAGCGTGCTGAGTCCTTTTTGAGGAATGCTGAGGAGCTATTCCTTAAAGGCGTTTATGATCTCGCCGCCTTCAATTTGGAGCAGTATTGCCAGTTAATGGTGAAGTACAAGTTACTGTTGAAGACGGGGACGTATCCGAGAACTCACTCCTTACTCACGCTCCTGAGGCTTTTATCAAGCATAACTGGAGGGTTAGATTTTTTGTTTAATAGTAGAAACATCGTTATGCTAACGAAGATCGAGGATGCGTATATTGGAGCTAGGTACCTGGCTAGGAGATATGAGAAGGAAGAGGTCGAGGAGATGTTGAAGTTCGTGAGGGAGGTGTTTAGGAATGTCATCGAAAGAATATGATAAGCTCATAAAGGCATGCTATGGGTACTTCAAGAAGCTGGAGAATTACATGGAGGTAGCTAAGGAGGTTAAAAGTATTGTCCTGGAAAATTGGCCTACTGCTGAAGTATACCTCTTTGGATCCACGCTTAGGGGGAAGTACACTGCTTCAAGCGACATAGACATATTAGTTGTCTTGGATAATAAACCTAGCAGGGACGAGGAGTACAGAGTTAAAGCCGAGATATATAAGGTAATTGATGCCCCAATAGAATTACACGTAGCTTCGCGGGTTGAGCTTGATGAATGGTACAAAAAGTTCATAGGTAAGGAACTCCTGAAAATCTGATATACTCTCGGTGTATTATCTATGCTCCGAAGATGATGTTCGTTTGCCTGCATTATACCAAGCGCATATTTTTCACGTTCCCACTTCTAACCTCTGCTGAGGCTCAATAGCGCCTTCCCAACTCGTCGCTTTGCATAATATTTTATGCCCCTAGTCCAAAATGATATTATTGGGTTGACTCAGATGAGGAATTTGAAGCCGGAGATTCAGCGCGATAGGCTCATTGTAGAGGGGTTTTATGGCGTAGAGATGTGTGAAGACTTCCTTAAGGGCTTCTTGACTGGGCTTAGTGAGGTTTTGGGCATGAGGATCATAGCAGGCCCATTCATCTTCTCGCCAGATAAGTTCTCCCTTATTCATAGAGGCTTGGGAGGCTTCATAGCGTGGGTCGAGTCTGGAGCAGCCTTCTACAGTTGGAGTGAGCATAAGTTCTTTACTCTAGACATCTATACTTGTAAAGCTTTAAACGTGCAGCTCGTGATAGAGTACGTTGAAAGAGAGCTGAAGTGCAGCGATATTGTTTGGCAGAGGATAGAGTACGAATGAGTAGTATGCGCGTCCCACGGACGCTCTATGCACGCTGACGTAAACGTAGCCCTATGTGGTGGAGAGAGGCCCAGAGGCACTGGGGATCAAGGCAGAGCTGCCAGAACGTATTGCAGCGAAAAGCTTCATAACGCTAAAATACTATAACCCTGCGATAAGGCGAGGTAACGGGTGGCGCGCTCTATAGCTCCCAGGCTCTTCTTCTAAATCTTCGAGCCAAGAAGACGGCTAGGATTACGGCTGCTACCAGAAGGTAGGCGGCTAGGACCCATGTGTTGTCATAGCGCAGGCTCTGAAGTGTCCTCTCGTACCCCCTAGCCTGTGCAACGACTTCAAGCGTCGCCGGGAATGGGAGGATCAGGGGCTCAAAGGCGGCTATGCCTGAGGAGTTTGTGTAGAGGACGGCGCCCTCTTCCAGCAGCATGCTTCTGATTCTTAATGTGATGGTGGCGTTTGTGACGGGTGGAGTGGTTTTGATGATAAAAACTGGCTTGAAGAGATATTCGAGGCCACTGACCAGCACCTCTACTTTGAGAGGCCTAGGCTTTACGGCTACGTTGCCCGAGTAGTATGATGGGAGGTAGCCATCTCTCGACGCGAAAGCCTCTATTGTCCAGTTGCCCACGTCATCCAGCACTAAGCTTACTTTCCCGGCGCCCCTCAGGGTGAATGTGCGGGCTGTACCGTTAGGAGCAGTGATCATGAGCGTAGCTGTCGAGTCCCGGGGGGCGGTTGAGACATCGACGTGGAGAATGTCGTTGAAGAGGAGTTGGCGCGGGTGATCAATGCTCAGGGAGACCCTCCCCTTGATGCCTGTTGCAGGGTAGATCCTGTAAGTGTATGAGAAGTCTGCCTTAACAGTCCCCGTGTAGAGCATGGTGATGAAGGTGGGCGTGTTGTTCCCAACTCCCTGTCCTAGACCCTTAATGACTGGAACGTACCCCGGCACAGGCGGCACAACGCCGACGAGCCTCCCGGGAAGCTGGGGTTCAACGGGGACCCAGCCGTACCCGGGGAAGAATACCTCAGCATACGCGTGCAGGTCGCTGGATTCTCCACTTGGAGGCTTCAAGTCAAAGGCTGACACGACTCTTGCCGGGAGCCCTGCCGCTCTAGCAATTGCAACGTAGAGGCGTGCAAACTGGAGGCATGTTCCCTGCCCTGAGTGGAGCGTCCAAAGTGCGCCGAGCTGCCATGTATCCGCGATCGACCCTAGCTCCGCGTTGTACCTTATCCTGCTAGACACGTAGTCAGCGATCCTCGCTGCGAGCTCGTTAACCGTGCCCGCGCCTTGCCGGAGCCTCCTAGCTATTGAAACTATTTCCGGCGCATTGCTCTCGATGTATTGTGATTGCCCAAGGAACACTTTTACGTCCCCTGGCAAGCTATCTAGGGCACTTATGGGGATGGCTTCCCCCACAACTCTTACCCGCTGCAGCGCTGTCAGCCTGAAATTGACTATGAAAGCTTTGCTGCTCACCTTGATGTTCTCGTAGATAGCGTACCTGTTTCCCAGGGGGTCCGCTTCGATTCTGCTTGGCTTTGGGGAGGCTAGGGGACCTGCTGGCTGCTGTAACTCTTCCGACCGGGGGATGGCTATCCGGAGCTCCTTTAACTCTCCGGAACCCTTGAGGATTACTGTCCAGTTGAGTTCAACGATGTTTTCTCGGTCCACGAGTCCATTGTAGAAGAAGTTTTCCTCGGCTTGCTTGCTCGACTTGTCCGTCGATGCCTGGACATTTGCAGTGTAGTATCCCCTTATCGCCGCTTCCGGGAGGCCATACGTGAATACGACCTCGAAGACTTGTGTGCCCACTTCCTCAAGTGTCAGGTTCCTGCAGTTTTCGTGTATTGTTACTCCTAGGGGATTTACAAGAGCTACTTTTAGCGCTATGACTCCGCCGTGTTTCTCCTGGGATTTTGCCCTTAGAGTTACCTTTATCGACACGTTCTCTCCAGGATTAAAGGTCCTGTCAAGCCTCTGGTAAAAGGTCCCCGTGCTGGTGAGGGTGCCAATGCTGATTTTTAGCTCGAGGATTTCAACGCTGCTTGGCGAGGCTGGGACAGCTAGGCTGAGGAGCAAAGCTTGGGCAAGCATCAGGAGTGCGAGGATTTTGCAGAGTAAGTTTTCCGTGCCCCTCATAGACGCCTCTTAAAAGCAACGGGCTTCAGGTTGCAGGGGTTATTGGTTCCGATGCCCTCAACACCCATGTCGTAGAGTTTCTCAGCGATCTTAGGGTCGTCTACGGTCCAGGTTATTATCTTGTACCCCCTGGTTTTTATCTTTGATACAAGTTCCCGGTCGAGAACCTCGTAGTAGGGCAGAATTGCCTCAGCCTTAAGGCTACTCGCTATCTCCAGGTACTCGTCATCCCATTCTTCCAGCAGAACCCCCACACCTACGCTCTGGTCCAGCTCTCTGACTCGTCTCAGGGCTTCGGGGATGAAAGAGGTTACTATTGCGTCGTCAACCATGTCGAGTTCTCGTAGTGCGTCTACGACCTCCCTCTCGGCTCCCACCACCTTCAGCTCTATGTCTACACTGAGTCTCCCCTTTGCCAGCGCGAGGACTTCGCGGAGGGTTGGTATGCGTGCTTTTCCCTGTATGCTTACACGTAGCAGCTCTGGGTACGTGGCTTCGCTCACCTTTAGCTCTGCATTCGCAACTCTTCTAAGGTCCTCGTCGTGGGAAATCACAGGTATCCCGTCTCTGCTAAGCCTAACGTCGAACTCAATGCCCGTGGCACCGCACTCCAGTGCTTTCAGAAAGGAGGGTAGGGTGTTTTCCGGCTCTAATGCTGGTGCACCCCTGTGCCCCATCAGGAGGAAGTTTTTCCCAGGCATAAGTTAGGACATGCAGAAAGATATATAAATCCTTTAACCTGCAAACTTTCGTGGTAGCGATGTCGTACATTCCGAGGGCTCTTCTCAGGAGGATCTATGTAAAGGGGAGCATGAGGGTCGAGGCTGGGGCTCTCTCGTTTAAACTCAGGAACAACCTGGCCACAGCCACTGTTAATGCGCCGCTTAAATTAAGGATCGACGATGTGGATATTGATCCTGCGCAGGTAACGATCTCTGCAGGTGGTAGAACCATTAAGTCCTCGGATATTTCGGAGACCAGCACGTTCGAAATCCCCGTAGGCACCGAGGTTGAAGTAAGGGTTCCGGGAAACTTTCCGCCAGGTAGGCATAAGGTGGTTGTGGAGGTTTCGGTTAAGGGCTATGGGAAGGGGGTCCTGGACATCGAGGATGAGGCAAAATAATTCAAACGTTTTTATACCGTGAAGTTCCTTTAACTCTCTCTTATATTATCGCCTTCCCCGTCGCCTTGTCGAAGATGTGGATGTATTGGTGCTGGAAGCCTATGTAGATTTTGTCTCCCGGTGCTGCCTCAAAGTGTCCTGGGTACTTCGCCTTCATAATTACGTCTCCATGCTTGAAGTCTATTATGGTTTCGGAGCCTAGCGGCTCTGTCACGAAGACTTCCACCTGGTAGCTGTTTGGGAACTCCCTCCTGTCCACGACCACGTGCTCGGGGCGGATCCCGAAGATGACCTCGGACGGTGTTCCTGCCTTTGCTAGGATTTCGGAGATTTCCTTGGGCAGCTTCACCTTGAATACTCCTGTGTCCAGGAATACCTCCTCGCCTTGAACAGTGACTGAGGCGTCGATGAAGTTCATTGCTGGGGCACCTATGAACCCGGCCACAAAGGTGTTTGCTGGCTTAAAGTACAGCTCTGCGGGGTCTGCGAGCTGCATGATCTTCCCCTCGTTCATGACTGCTACTCTGTCTGCCATGGTCATTGCTTCTGCTTGGTCGTGCGTGACGTAGATGGTTGTGATCCCGAGCTCCCTCTGGAGCCTCTTAAGCTCTGCCCGCATATACACCCTGAGCTTAGCATCCAGGTTGCTCAGAGGCTCATCCATCAGGAAGACCTGCGGCTGCCTTACGAGCGCCCTCCCCAGAGCGACTCTCTGCTGCTGGCCACCGCTCAGCTGCCTAGGATACCGGTCCATCAGCTCCTCTATCCTGAGGAGCTTCGCAACCTCCCTAACCCTCTTGTCCACCTCCTCCCTCGGGAGCTTCCGTATCCTGAGCGGGAAAGCGAGGTTATCGTAAACCTTCATGTGGGGGTATAGCGCGTAGTTCTGGAACACCATTGCGACATCCCTGTCCTTGGGTGGGAGGTCGTTTACAAGCCTGTCTCCGATGTAGATCTCTCCCCCGTCGGGGGTTTCCAGCCCGGCTATCAGCCTGAGTGTGGTTGTCTTGCCGCAGCCGCTGGGGCCTAGAAGTACGAGGAACTCCCCATCCCTTGCCTCAAAAGAAACCCTGTCAACAGCTACGACTTTCCCAAACCTCTTTACCAGCTCTTTAGCTATAACCTTCGCCAAAGCGCCACACCTCCACTCTCTTCCAGCAATCGCTCTATAAAAACTTTCTCCCAAATATTATTTTATTAACACGGGACGTTACTAATGAGGGCTTAGGTCAAGCCCCCGCTTCCTGGATTTTTTGCATTGCGAATGCGAAAACACGGCTATGGCATTGCGACATAACTATGGTGAGCGGAGATGTGAGCGGGCGCGCCATACCAGGGCTGCCTTCAAGAACTCTAGGTAGATGGGAGAGGGCCTGTTGGGTCTGCTCTTAAATTCTGGGTGGAACTGGACTCCGACGATCCAGCATTCCCCGGGGATCTCGATGGAGTTTATGATGCTTCCTGAGGGGTCGGTTGAGGATATGACTAGGCCGTGGCTCTCCGCCAATTCTCTGTAGTCGGGGTTTATGTGGTAGCGGTGCCTGAACCTCTCGTAGACGAGTTCCCTTTTGTAAGCCTCGTAGAGCTTGGTTCCGGGGATTACTTTTATTGGGTGGGCTCCCAGCCTCATTGTGCCGCCGAACCACTGGAGCGACTTCTGCTCTGGGAGGAGGTCAACGACTGGGTGGGGGGTGTCTGGGTCTATCTCCGTTGAGTTGGCGTTTGGAAGCCCAGCCCTGTACCTCATGAAAGCGATGAAGAGAAGCTGGGCGCCGAAGCATATTCCGAGGAATGGCTTTGGCTTTTCAATGGCGAATCTCGCAGCCTGGATCATTCCCTCAACCCCTCTTTTCCCGAAGCCAGGCGTCAGGAGTATGCCGTCAGCTTTCTCCAATACCTCCTCGACTCTGCCAGGCTTCTCCTCCAGATCCTCGGCCTCGATGAATATCCTCCTCACTCTTACCCCCAAGCGTGCACCAGCGTGGCTGAGCGCCTCGTTTATGCTTATGTAGCTGTCCTGTATCATCGTGTATTTCCCGGGCATGGCTATCACCACCTCTTCCCTGGGGGTGACGAAGCTTTGCACCATGCTTTCCCAGCTCTCGTAGGCTTCCGGCTGAACCGCGTTCTGGAGTCCAAGTATCCTGGAGAGGTAGCTTCCAAGCCCTTGCCGCTCCAGGGTTATCGGCAAGAGATACACTGTCTGCAGGTCTGGGTCTGAAAACACGGCCTCCGGCGGGACGTTGGAGTAGAGTGCGATCTTTTCCCTGACTTCGCTCGGCAGCTCCCTGTCAGCCCTGGCGATCACGATGTCTGGCTGGAGACCCATGCTCTGCAGCTCCTTTATGCTGTGCTGCGTTGGCTTCGTCTTGAGCTGCCCGATGCTCGAAAGGTAGGGGACTAGTGTCACGTGGACTAGGGCTGTTGTTCCGGTGGGGTTCTCGAGCCTGAACTGCCTGATGGCTTCCAGGAACGGCATGGCTTCTATGTCCCCCACCGTGCCTCCAACTTCCACGATCAAGACGTCTGGCTTACTCCTCTCCGCCACCTTCCTCACCCTGCGCTTAATCTCGTCAGTTATGTGTGGGATCACCTGGATAGTTCTCCCGAGGTACTCTCCCACCCTCTCCCTCAGAACGACGCTCAGGTAAACCTGTCCACTGGTTATATTGTTCGAGGGGTGCATGTCCACGTCCAGGAAGCGCTCATAAGTGCCGAAGTCCTGGTCTATCTCGGCAATCCTGAACTTGTAGCCGGGCGCTGGCTCGAATTCCCAGACCTCCTCGCACACGAACACCTCGCCGTGCTCGATCGGGTTGAGCGTGCCCGGGTCGACGTTCAGGTAGGGGTCTATCTTTATCATGTCCACCCTGTAGCCGCGGAACTGCATTATCTTGCCAATGCTCGCGGCGACCACTCCCTTGCCTAGCCCGCTCACGACTCCTCCAGTCACAAATACGAACCTAGTCTGCATAGCCTTCTACCGGAGAACAAAGATTTAAGCTAATTGGTTATGAGCGCGCACCCTCATCTCCGCCCTAGCGGCGGCCTCACAGCACCCCGAGTGCAGCCTTGGGAGCGCCCTGGGGTCATCGCCTCACCCCTCCGAGTGCTGGAGCCCCAGTGGCTTGCGGGCTGCATTTGCGGTTCCTTGCTTCACCGGGGAACGGCTGAGGATCTTGCGCATCTTTATGAGGCGCAATGCAGGTGCCCCTATAAACGTTCTGGCTTAAAATGCGCTTACATTTAAAAAGAGGGGGACTCCCTTCAGGGAAAGTAGCCTGCGCGCTGGAAGCTGTGTACAGGTGGCAGCATGAAGAAACCAGGAACACAGCAGAAACATGTAAAAATTCATCGAGTCTCAAAAAGATTATTAGGTACGCGCTTGTGAAGAATAAGTGTGTTCACGTTTGATAGCGCGCTGAGACGGGATGCTGCTCTAGATGAAAGGCTTAGGCAAATAGTAGGCGAGGCCATGAAGTACTACCTGCACTCACACCACGACTTCTCTCACGTTGAAAGGGTCTACAACCTAGCAATGAGGATCGCCCGAGAGATCAGTGATTGTGTAGACCTGGAAGTGTTAAGGGCAGCGGTTATCCTTCACGACGTCGCCAGGCATCTGGAGGATGAGGGAAAGATAGAGGACCATGCTGCAGAGGGGGCTAAGATAGCTAGGGAGATCCTTGAGAGGGTGGGCTTCCCCAGGGAGAAGATAGACAGAGTTGCCTACTGCATAATGGTCCACAGGTTCAGGAAAGGCGAAAAACCCCAGACCAGGGAGGCACAAATACTACAAGACGCTGACAGGCTGGACATGATAGGGGCAGTGGGGGTAGCCAGAGCCTTCGCGAGAGGTGGATGGACAAACACGCCATTCTGGGACCCCGCAAAGCCCCCGAAACAGAAATACGATGGACACTCCGAGACAATAATCAACCACTTCTACGAAAAAATCCTCAAAATAAAAGACACACTAAACACCGAGCCTGCGAAGAAAATCGCAGAAGAAAGACACCGCTACACGTTGGAATTCCTGGAAAGATTCTTCAAGGAATGGAAAGGAGAATTATGATAGCACTCTTATACCTATTAAAAGTATTTATCCTTGCCCCTAATTTTTCCCATCAACACCCTGACTGCCACTATTAATGGGTCCCAGACTGGTGCAAATGACGGGGCATACCCCAGATCGGCGAAAAAGGCGTCCTCTACCTGTGCCCCCATGGCTACGAGTACCGCCAGAGTATTTATTCTTGCGAGTACGTCTTTGCCAATAATTTGTCCGCCTATTAGGCGACCCGTCTTGGCGTCGGCGATAAGCTTGACAGCGACTTGTCCTGCGCCCGGAATATATGAAGCCTTAGAATTACTTGTAATCTTAGCCGATACAGGTTCAAAGCCCTCTTTCCTAGCTCTCTCCTCTGTTAGCCCCGTTCTCCCGATCTCGAGACTAAACACCCTGGTAACAGATGTTCCAACTGCACCCGGAAACTCTGCAGGCAGGCCGGACATTGTTGCGCCCGCAACGTAGCCCATCTTGTTGGCTACTGGCGCGAGTGGAAACCAGTCAGGTTTTCCTGTCACAAGGTTTATGGCTTCAGCAACATCGCCGGCAGCAAATACATTTTCAACGTTTGTACGCATAGATTTATCGACGCTAAGTGCGCCTGTGACGCCTCTTTCGACGCCGATCATGTCGCCTAGGCTTGTTTCAGGGGCTATACCAGTAGCAATGAATACAGCTTCGACCCTGTACTCCCCCTTTGTGGTTTCTAGACTTTCAACTTTGTCTTTTCCATGAAGAGCCTTTAAGCCCTCACCCAGATGAAGATCTACCCCATTACTGACAAGCTCTTTTTCAATTAAGCTGGCGACGTCCGGGTCCACAGCGGGCAATACCTGGGGCAAAAGCTCGAACAAGTGGACCTTTTTACCTAAGTTTTTTAGGTTTTCAGCGAGCTCTAGACCAATGTATCCTCCACCCACGATTGCAACTGTGTTGACGTTTTGCAGGTACTTTTTCGCTGCTTCTCCATCTTCGAGGGTTCTAAGGGTGAAAACGCCCGGCAAATTGATGCCATCTACTCTGGGAATCTTTGGTTTGGCTCCCGTTGCTATCAAGAGTTTGTTCCATTCATATGTTTTTTCTCCATCGCTGTTCCTAGCCCTCAGGTATCCGGTGCCAAGCTCTGTAACAGTGGTCTTGGTGTAGACTTCTATTCCTCTTTCCTCTGTGAACACCCTTAACGGGTAGTGGACAAGTTGATCCAACTCCTTCACGATGCCTCCCAGATAATAGGGTATTCCGCATGGAGCATAGCTTACATAGTTGCTTCTCTCGAAAACAACTACCCTAAGCTTCGGAGTAACCCTCTTTATTCTTGAGGCGGCCGTCATCCCAGCGGGGCCTCCACCAATTATTGCCACATCTACCTTTTCCGTCATACAGCTCCCAAGTCTAGAATCTCTTACTTAAAAATAAGGCTTGAGGCTTCGCAGCAGCTTCCATACCTCTTTTTCCAAGCGAATCTGTAAAGAGCAGTAGCGCGCGGCAAGTGAAGGTGTAGCATGCCTATTTGTGGGCGAGACCGATCATTTCTTTGATGTCCTTGTATCCTTGCTGAGCGAGGTAGTGATTGATTCCTGCCAGCAACTGGCTTATCACGTCGAAGCCCCTTTTGAGGGCTGTAGCTATCCCTACGGCTGATGCGCCTGCAAGCATCAGTTCGACTGCGTCCTGCCACGTCTCTACCCCTCCCGTCCCGATTATCGGCGTGTCCCCGAATTCGCGGTAGAGCTCGTAGACCACGCGCACAGCTACTGGGTGTATTGCCCTGCCTGAGAGTCCTCCGACCTCCCCGCCTAGGACCGGCTTCTTGACGTGTATGTCTATCACCATTGCTTTTAGGGTGTTTATCGCCGTGAAGCCGTCTACGCCTGCCTTGTAAGCCTTTCTGGCAGCTTCTAGGTAGTCCCCGTGGGCGCTGAGCTTTAGGAACACCTTGAAGCCTGAGGCTTTCAGCCCTGAGACTATGTCGTGGATGGCTCGTGGATCGGACATGAGGTCTGCTCCTAGCCCCTTGACGTGTGGACAGCTAGCGTTCAGCTCTAGGGCGTCCGCATCCCTGAGGTGCTCGGCTATCTTTAGTGCTTCGTCTGGCGTGGATGCACCGAAGCTAGCAATCATCGGCACACTGATGTGCTTCTTTGCTTCCCGCAGTATTCTGCCCATCTCCTCAGCACCCGGGTTAGGGAGCCCCATGGAGTTGAGCAGGCCGTACTCAAGCTCATACACCACTGGGTTTGGGTGTCCCGGTCGGGGTTCCAGGGTTGCCGTCTTGGAGGTTATCGCAGCTGCGCCTGCTTCCTCTGCTCTCCTCATAAGCCCTATGCTCACGCCGAGGACCCCCGAGGCTATTACGACCGGGTTTTTTAGTTTCAGGGTTCCAAGGTTTACAGATAGGTTCGGCTGGGTGCTCATCACCTCACCTCTTCCAGCGGAATCGTCCTGCCTGAGGGGTCTCGCCAGTATCTCCCGAAGTCCTGCGTTTTGAGCAGTGTTTCTCCGTCGAATACTGGTCCATCTCTGCATACTCTTAGCCCTAGGGGTTCGAGGACGCATGCTCCGCAGATCCCTAGACCGCACTTCACTATTCTCTCGAGGGAGGCTTGAACCTTTATCCCGCGCCTCCCCGCCAGCTCGACGAGCTTGTGCATCATTTGTTCCTTGCCGCACGTGTATACCATCGTGTAGTTTTCGCGGTCTAGTAGTTTCTCTGCCGCGTCTATGGCTGTTCCCTTTACTCCAAGGCTGCCATCATCCGTGGATACCAGTAGCTTGTCCGCGTAGTTTTCAAACTCGTCAACTAGTATTACTTGTTCACGTGTGCGGAAGCCTAGAACAACGTCTGGCTTCATGCCTAGGCGCGAGAGTTCCCGTGCAAGGAACAGCAGTGGCGCGGCTCCGTAGCCCCCGCCGACTATAAGGGTTTTTCCTCGCTCCAGCTCGAAGCCGTTCCCGTAGGGTCCTCGAATGAGTAATCTGCATCCCTCCCCGATGTTTTCATGGATGTGGCTTGTCACCTTGCCCTTCCTGGCTATGACTAGGCTGATAAGGCTGCCTTCTTCGAGTGCTACGCTTATTGGGATCTCCCCCACGCCGGGGATCCAGATCATTACGTACTGCCCGGGAAGCGAACATAGGGGTGTGGGGAGCCTAAGCCTGTACATCTTTATGTCCTGGGTAAGGTTCCTGACGCTCTGAACCAGCCCGGCTTGGTACGGCAGCGTGCTCACCTCTCTTGCCATTCCTCAGCATGCCTGTTAAGCTCTCTAGCGCTGAAGAATTTCCCCCTATTTTCCTCCATAAAGACGCCTTCTTTGTACACCATTTTTCCCCTCAGGAAAACGGCGTAAGTCCTGGTTTTCAGCTTTGTTCCTTCGAACGGGGAGTACTTTGCCTTCGATACGAATTCTTCGGGCTTGACCAGCCACTCCTCCCTTCTTAAGATTACGAGGTCAGCATCGCTTCCAACAGATATCGAGCCTTTACTGATCCCCAGGAGTCTCGCTGGGCGGCAGCTGTAGAGGTCTAAGGCTTGCAGCGGCATTCTTCCTTCAAGTATTTCCCTTAGGAGAAGGTGGAGAGCCGTTTCAAGCCCTGGGAACCCGGGGGGAGGTTTTTCACCCGTTTTTTCCTCTAGCAGGTGTGGGGCATGATCGGTTACAACCGCATCGACGAGGAGGCTTTTTACAGAGTTGTAGACTGCTTGCCTGTCCCCCTCGCTTCTTAGGGGTGGGTTTACTTTAGCCATGTTTCTCCTGCTTGTTGAGTACAGTGAGTCGTTCAAGAGAGCGTAGTGGGGCGTGGTATCCAGGCTGATGTTGAGACCCGCGAGTTTGGCTCTGAGTATTTCCGCAATAGAGCCAGCCAGGGAGACGTGGGTGACGTGTGTTTTAGCCCCAGCACGCGTTGAGAGATGTATGGCTCTCTTCACGCCGCTGATCTCAGACTCGGGGGGTCTGGCTAGGCTATGCGGGAGGCTTGGGTCAGAGCTGAGGAAGGATGGGTCCTCAGCGTGGATGACAAGTATTTTCCCCTGCTTCGCAATGAAACTGGCGAATTCCTCCGCATGCGGGCTGAAGAGGTCTTCCGGGTAGAGTTTTCCTCCAATGAATAGCTCGCTGCAGTTCAAAAGTTCTTCGAAGCTAGCAGTGTACCCAGCGTAGAAAGCGTAGTCTACAAGGGACTTCCCACAAGCTTTCTCAAGCTTCACGCGGAGTGCGCCGCAGCTGTTGGCTGGAGGCCTGTTGTTTGGCATGTCGGCGACGAAGGTTACCCCGCCCTTGATAGCAGCCCTCGAGCCGCTTCCCCAGTCCTCCTTGTACTCGAGGCCGGGCTCCCTCATGTGGACGTGGATGTCCACCATTCCGGGGAGAACCAGGTAGCCGTCTCCAAGCTCGTACTTTGGAAGCGAGTGTGGAACGCCTCCCGGGGATGTTATTGAGGTGATCCTCTCCCCAGAGACTCCTATGGCTACGTGGACGATTCTACCCGCTATGTAAGCTTTTCCCACAATGGCGAAGTCTGCTTGCTCCCGCATGTTTCCAACAGCTCTTCACTCCTTTAATAGCTGCCCCAGTATCTGGTCCTCGGAGATCGTTTCCTCGCAGTAGTAGCACTTTAGCTTTAGAGGCTTCAGCGAGACTGGCTTGAACCTCGTCGCCACAGGCTCCCTCTTCGAGTTAGTAACGCAGTTCGGGTTGGGGCACTTGAGCAACCCTACTACCTCCCCGGGGACCTGGACCCTCCTCTTCTCGATGACCTTAAAGTCCCTGACGATGTTAATAGTGGCTGTTGGCGCGATGAGTGATATCTCGTCTACCTCCTTCGGTTCGAGGAACTTGGCCTCCACTTTAACAATGTCCTTGCGCCCGAGCTTCTTGCTGGGCACATTCATGACGACAGCTATCGTTATCCCCTCCTGCCCGCTCAGACCCAGGATTTTTAAGACGTCTAGCGCCCTCCCAGCTGGGATGTGGTCGATCACAGTCCCCTCCCTTATTTTCCTAACTAGGAGCCCCTCCTCCACCTGCCTTCACCTCTTTAGGATCAGTTTTAGGAGGGCCATTCTTAGTGGTACGCCGAGCCTTGCTTGGTCAAAGTACTTTGCATGCTTGGTGGAGTCTACGTCGAATGACAGCTCATCAACCCTGGGTAGTGGGTGTAGGATCATTAAGTCTTCCTTAGCTCCCCTCAGGATCCTCGAATCGACGACGTAGCTTCCGCGAACCTTCTCGTATTCTGCGGGGTCCGGGAAGCGCTCGCGCTGAATCCTGGTAACGTACAGTACATCGAGCTCACCAATGACTTCTGGTAGTGATTCAACTTCTTCGAAGCTCACCCCCCTCTCCCTTAATGCGCTGGTAACGTCCTCCCTGGCTCTCAGCAGTGCTGGGGAGATTAGGAAAACCTTCCTGGGATTAAAGAGGGAAAGCCCGAGTATGAAGCTTGCAGCCGCCCTACCGTACTTCAAGTCTCCGAGCACGCCGTAAGTGAGCCCATCGATGCGCTTCTTGCACCTCTTAACCGTGAAGAGGTCGAGCATTGCCTGTGTGGGATGATTCCTCCGACCATCCCCCGCATTGATTACCGGGTTCTCAGCGATCTCGGCGGCGAACCTCGCCACCCCCTCCAGCCTGTGTCTGACGACGATCACGTCCGCGTAGGAGTCGAGCATCCGGATCGTGTCCGCGATGTTCTCGCCCTTCGCTATTGAGCTCCTCTCGAGCTCTCCCAGGTCTATGTAACTGCCCCCGAGCCTGAGGATTGCAGCTTGAAAGCTTAGACGAGTCCTCGTGCTTGGCTCGAAGAACGCGGTTGCGAGCACTGCCCCTCTCAATGAGCCACTGTACTCCTCCTCGTTGCATAAGATCTTGCCCGCTTCATCGAATAGGAGCTCTAGCTCGCTCCTGTTGAAGTCGAGAATGGAGAGGATGTCTCTCCTGTAGAAGGGGTTACTTTTCACATGTGTATCTGATGGCAGGTCCAAATGCCCGCCCAGAGTATTCCTGCATCCGTTAATATGCTTTACTCTGAAAATAACGCTGCCTATTCAGCGCGCTTTCAATACCTTGCTCAGTGTTGTTAAGCTTTCAAGAACGATGCCTTTGCTCTGCAAGGCTTCCCTCGCCCCCTCGCCCCTGTCCACGACGACGAGGGCTCTAGCTACCTCTAGGCCCTCGCTTCTCAGCAGGTTGGCTGTGTCTAGCAGCGTCCCGCCAGTTGTGGCAACGTCGTCGATTAGTAGAGCTTTCGCGCCTCTATTGTAGTCTCCCTCAAGCTGCCTCATCGTCCCGTGGGTCTTCTTCTCGCGCCTAGCATATATTAGGGGTTTAGATAGCTCGTAGGATACAGCTGTCGCTAGGGGCAGGCCTCCAACTGCTACTCCACATATGCAGTCGAACGTGTGCTGCTTAGCCTTCTCAACGAGCAGGGCGACTACTTGGCGGAAGGCTTGTGGGTGTGAGGGGAGCTTTCTCAGGTCGATGTACACGTTGCTTATTTTACCGGAGGTAAGCTTGAACTCGCCTAGTTTTACCGCCCCGATCTCCCACAGTATTTCCTCGATCATCTCAGCCACCTCCTCTCAGCGCTGACTATGCTTTCCGCTACCTCGCGGGGATTGGGGCTTGTGGTCACCATCCTGCCCACGATCTCGAAGTCGGCTCCGTGCCTCAGAGCAGCCCCAGGCTCTGCCCCCTGAACCCCTACCCCCGGCGAGAGAATGAGGTATTTCCTCGGCAGGTAGCTTCGGGCTCTTTCAATTAGGGCGGGCTTTGTTGCGGGGACGACTACACCGCTGAGGTTTAGCTCGGCTGAGTACCCCAGGAGGTCCTCGAAGTGCTGGTCCATCAGCTTCGACTTTGGGTGACTCATGGCTACGAGACCGTAGACGTCTAGCCCCGTGCTAGCAATGCTTGGTAGTTCATCCTCGTAGCCCATCGGGAAGAGGTGAACAATAGCTCCGTCGAACCCAGCCTTCCTTATCAGCTCCAGCTCCTTCCTCACGATGCTCGGTACGTCTGCGAGCTTGAAGTCGGCAAGGAAGTAGAAGCTACCCTGAAATTTTTCAATGAGCGCTGATACTTGGGAGAGGCCTAGGTTCAGGAGCAATGGCAAGCCCACCTTAACGCCAGCAGCAAGTTCTTTGAGGTGGGCAAGGAGTTTAGTGGTGTGCTCCAGAGTTAAGCCTCCCGAGAGCTCGTCAACGGCAACGATTAGTCGCGTGCTTTTTTCCTCACCAAGCCTTACTAACTTATCAGCAGTCACAGGCGTCAAGTAAAAGCCTGCCTTTTACTTAAGAAAGTTGTGTTTACGCGTACAGCAGCGTAGTTTCCACTGCTGTAGAAGCTAGCATGTACAGGGAAGCTGACCTCAGCACTCTTTAGCGTAACGTGGGCTTAACATCTCTCGCTGCCACATCATTGGCGCGCCCATAAGGTTAAAATGTTCCCCGCTTTTAATATATACGGGGATTCCCTTGAAGCCTGAGCAGGCTACTGCTTATGTTAAGTTGAGTTGTGGTGGCAAGTTGATCGAACTTAAGGCCCTGGTAGATACTGGTGCAAGTAAAAGCGTTATTTCCAAGGAGCTCGCGGAGAGGCTCGACGCGCTCATACCCCTGAAAGAGCCCTACGAGCTTAGAACAGCTGACGAGAGGGGAAGACTAAGGATCATAGGGAGGTGCATGGTGGATGTTGAGTTTCAGGGGGTTAGGGTGCCTGGTGGTGCGGTGTTCGAGGTCGCAGAGAATCTCAGGAAAGGTGTGGAACTCATCATAGGCAGGCCAGAAATAGACTCGTGGGACATAGTTTTCACGCCTGAAGGGCCGAAGCCGAGAAAGGTACCCTTAGAGTTTGAGATAATATAGTAGCTAAAAGAGGTCGTGGAATTTTGCCTAAAGGCTGATACATCCATCACCGTGTAAAGGAATTACATTACGTTGCGCCTTTTTGCTGTTAAAGGTGCTAAGCTAGCTAATGCGCGCGTAAGAGTGTGGGACTTAAGAGGAGGGATATGCGCAGCACCTCAGCAGGTTAAAGGCAACTCGCCACGTGTTCTTATGAACTGATGAAACTCGCGGCTATAATCTTTAAGAACCTTGTACAGCTTTGTATAGAGCTGGAAGTACTCTGAGTAAAATTCGTTAACTAAGGGGTCTGGTGTACTTCCCCTTTGTAGGATTTCCCCATGCATGCCTGCCGCTTCCTTGTACCCGATGCGTCCCGTGGCTAGCGAGAAGTGCAACCATCCCCCGATTAGTGTTGGCTCAGCTTCTTCCCGTACGACGTAAAGAGGCATTCCGAAGACGTCAGAGAATATTTGTCTCCAAGTCTTCATTCTAAGACCTCCACCGCCCCCATGTATGATTGAGGGATTTAAGCCGTTCTCTCTTAAAGCATTATAAATCATTTTAAGTGTGAAGGCTACTCCTTCCATTATTGCTCTCAGGATGTCATTTCTCGTTGTTGATAACGATGCGCCGTAAAATGCTCCTCTAAAGAATGGATCGCGGACGGGAAACCTCTCGCCTGTTAAGTAAGGTAAGAATATTAGGTGGTTTGCTCCTGGAGGGGAGAGCTGCGCCTCTACATCGAGTAAGGCGAATTTGTCGATACGCGCAGTGTCAGAGACTATTTCTTCAGCTGCCGCAAAGGATCTTAAAAACCATTCTACTGCAATTCCTGCATTATTTATTGCTCCGCCAATTATCCACCTGGAGTTTCCTGCGTAATAGGAGAAGAATCTCATCTCGTATTTATCTACCTGTGGTTCTGGCTTGGTTACTCGAATTGCTGCACTCGTCCCGACGTTCAAGGCTAGCTTATCGGGATCTAATGCTAAGACGCCGAAGCTGTGTGCGCCGGCATCTGACACTCCAGGATAAACGGGTGTCCCCTTCCTAAAACCGGTAAGCGAAGCTGCGTCGCTGGTCAATTCTAAGTGGTCTTTTTCTCCAATTAGCAGTTCTGGCAGGTTTTCCTCCGTAACTTGAGCTAGTTCCATCGCCCTTTCGCTCCACTTTAAATTACGAATGTTAACCATTTGGGCCCCCGACGCTGTTGAGGCATCAACAACTAGTTGCCCGGTAAGCCTTAAGAGGGGGAACTCTTTTACTGAAACAGCTACCTTATGCTGGGACCTTGGTTTAATAATTCTCCTCAGATAAATAATTTTTGGAAGAGGGTAAACAATGAGGGGAGGGCATCCTGTTTCACGATAGAGTTCATAGTCTCTTAAATCAATTTCATCGATAATGAGGGAGGGACGTGTATCTAGGTAAGTAATTAGCCCGGAAAGAGGTTCCCCGTTCTTGTCGAGAAGCATTGCGCTATGCATCTGCGATGTGAAAAAAATTGCCTCAGCTTCACCGCTCAATACTCTGGATGCTTGTCTAAGCGAGGTTATAACTTTTGAATATATCTCGTAGGGGTTTTGTTCAGCCTTTCCAGTATTATCGACTTCCAGGTTTACTCTCTCAAGAAAGAGATGTAAAAGACGCCCCTCCTCATTGAAGATGCCTGTTTTTATGTTAGTTGTCCCTATATCAACCACGACCACCGGCATAAGTTTCACTACGCTTTTACTGCACCCCTTACTAAGCCCACCACTACGTATTTCTGAACAAGCATGTAAAGAATTGACGGAACTAGTCCAGCAAAAATCGCTGTTGCTGCTAATCCTCCGGGATCCACTATTTCCCCGCCCCACAGGAAGAATGTGGTCGCTATTGGGAGAGTATAGTTGCGGCTGGATCCCAGGAGGATTAGGGCGAATAACAGGTCATTCCAAGATAAGGTAAAGGAGAAGATGAATGCCGTTACAAAGCCGGGTATTGCTACCGGTATTACGACCCGCCATAGCGCTTCAAGTCTTGTGCATCCATCGATGAGGGCGGCTTCTTCCAATACACGGGGGATGCCGTAGAAGTAGCTTCGCATCATTAATGTTGAGTAGGGAAGCGTATATGCTAAGTGAACAATTGCTAATCCTATTAGCGTGTTGTAAAGTCCTAAGTAGCGAAACATGATCAGTATTGGAACTATTAAGATGAATACTGGAAAAACGTACGCGAATAGAATTAGCCAGGTCACCGCTTTCTTGCCTCTATAGTTGAATCTAGCCAAATTATACCCTGCGAAAGATCCTAGAGTCACGCCGATTATTGACGCCGTTAGGGATACAATTAGACTGTTCTTGACATAGACGATCATCGGGTCAGGCAATGCAGCTCTAATCCCCATTCCTCGAAGGATTGCCTCTAGAGTCGGGTTGAACAGACTTAAGTAGTTATCAAGTGTCACTCTGGTGGGGAACGGCTTCCAAGCTTCTTCCGGGACCGAGACGCTGGCTTTAAAAGCCCAATAGCACGGAATAACTATCCATGATAATAGCATTAAAATGCCTATCACCACTATGATTTTATCTAGCAAATACCGCAACTTTTTCATTCCTACTCACCCATTTGCTTTAGTGTGAAGTAAATTAGCGCTAGGTATATGGGTAGAACCAAGATTGTGTAGGCTGCGGCTAGCGGAAAATTTATTTCTGTGAGAAATGCTATCCTGTAAGTTGCTATTGGAATCGTGAGTGTTGCATCCACGGGTCCTCCACCCGTGGTCATGTATATTTGCGTAAATTCGCCTAAGGTCCACATTGTAGATAACAATATCACAGTGAGAAAGACAGGTTTAAGTTGCGGCATGGTTATGTGGGTAAATTTTTGGAATACACTTGCCCCATCAATGTCGGCTGCTTCGTAGAGCTCTGTCGGTATTGCCTGAAGCCCTGCTAGATAGCCCATAAAGAAGAAGGGCCATCCGTGCCAAATATTTATTATGATAACCGACCTCATAGCGTTTTCGTAGTTCATCCAATGTATTGGTGTTAAACCCAATACTTTTAGCAGGCTATTAAATGTGCCTCTATGATCATAGTTAAACCAAAAGAGTACGGCAACGACGAAAGATGGGAAGGCCCAAGGCAGGATGGAGAATCCTCTGAAAAATCCTCTCCCCCAAAACTTCTTATTCAAGAGCAGAGCTGCTCCCAAACCTATTAAAGCCTTCACAGATACTGATGTGAAGGTGTAAATTATGGAATTTACCACCGTTTTATAAAACATGGGCGAGTCTAGTAGTCTCTGATAATTTTTGAAGCCTGCAAATATTGCTTCACCGCCTATAGCTTTTTCTTGAAAGCTGAGCCAAACGTTGTAAATTATTGGGATAATAAAAATGATAACTATCAAAGCCAGTGCGGGTAGAACGTAAAGCCACTGGAAAAACAGCTTCCTCGCCGACTGTTTCATAAAAATCACCAGGAAAGAAAAAAATTAATATTTAGCCTCCATAAACCCTGCGTACTTCATCTCGCAGCTTTGCCGCGTACTCGTCAATTACCTTGTCTGGGTCTTCGCCCTTAACGACTACTCTCTGAATCATTTCATTCCACGTGAACCCCTCTCTAAATGTCTCACTGGGAGTTGTCCTCTCCCCCAGTGGGAACGCAGCTGTTTCCATGAACTTGACTTTCTCAAGTGCTTTTGCTGGATCTTCGCCGAATGCCGGATACTTGCCAGCCTTCCAGTCCTTACTGATGACTTGCATCTGGGACTTAAATATTGGTAGTGCGTATAACCCCGAAGCCTCGCAGAAGCCCTTACGGTAATCCTCTTTGTCGGCAAACAGGTAGTAAACTAGGTCCTTAGCTAGCTCGGGGTACTTTGTTGTCTTGAATATGAAAACGCTCTCGTCGCCGCAGTCCACTGAGACTGGCGCCAGGAAAAGCTTTGTGTTTGCAGCTAGGGCCGGGTTCTGAGTCATTACTGCATACCAGATACTAGCTGGATTCATTGTCATAACGATTTTCCCTTGGAGGTAGGCAATATTGTTCGAGGCGTCCACCCATTGGTCGCTGTCCGGCGGGGTTAGCTTTTCAAGCCATATTTTTCTCTCGATCTCGAAGGCTTTTTTGAGGCCGGAGCGGTATGGTTCTTTGTCCATGATTACACCAGCAACGCTCCTACCAGTCATCATTCCTCCTCCATAGCCTCCCCAGAAGTGGAGGAATGTCCACCAAGTATCATACCCGTTTAACCCTAAGGGTAGACCAATGCCATATACGCCTGGCTCCACCTGGTTTAGCACCTTTGCCGCAGTATAGAAGTCGTCAAGAGTTTTCAGCGGGAATAAGTTCTCGGCGTGAGCTTTTTGGACAATGTCCCAGCGTACGTGGAGCCAGGTAGCCTCAAACATTGTGGAAATGCAGTAGTAGTGTCCTCCCCACTCGCATTGTTTCAGCTTTACCTCGTAGATGTCGCTTTTGTTTAGTTTCTCGACTACGTCGTCTATCGGGATTAGTAGTCCTTTTTCAGCGAAGATTGCGACTGGGTGACCATTAATAACTAGGTCCGGTGGGTTGCCGGCTTCTACAGCCGCTATCAGCTTCTTTCCGATATCTGCTACTGCTAGCCATGTTATTTCAACCTCTACGTCGTGTTTCGCGGCCCATTCTCTAACTTTTTTCTCAACCCAGTACATTTGTGGTGGTGTGAATGTGCTTCTGCCCCATATTACTAGGTGGGGTTTAGGCTTGGGGGCGAGTTGTTGTAGGAGGATGTAGCCCACTCCTGCTATTATGAGGACTACGATAACGATTAAGGCGATAATTCTTGTGCTTATTTTCTTGCTCATCGGATAAGAATTATTATACTTTACCATTAATATTTATAGCCAAACAAGTTTGGCATTTAGTTCAACTTTCTCCCAGTTCCTTTAAGTAAAGCTCTATTTTCTCTTGCAGAGTTTGGGGTGCCGGTAGAAACGGTTTACGTGGTAAGCCGGGATCTATCCCCCTGGACTTTACGGCCAAGTAAACAACTGGAAGCATAGAGCCCAGTTTATGTAGCTCCCTTCTAACCTTATTTACCCTGAATTGTAGCTCAGCTGCTTTCTGAATTTCGCCTTTTTCGAGTAATTCAAATAGCTTGTGGATGACTTCTGGAGCGTAGTTTGACATGCCTGGTATGAAAGCACGTGCTCCAAGAATATAGCCCGGCACCATTAAAGCCTCTGTGCCTATAATTACTTCAAAGTCTTCTCCAACTGTTAGCTTATATTCCATGAAGAGTTGAATGTCAAAGCTGCTGTCCTTCATGCCAACGACTCCGGCTTCTCTGAGCTTAAGTGCAAGTTGTGGTGTTATTTGGTAACCCACTCGTTGAGGATTATTGTAAGCGTATACAGGTATTGATACGGTGCCCGCGATTTCCCTGAAGTACTCTACAATGTGTGCCTCGGAATGAGCATAATAGTACGGTGGTACACTTGCTACCGCGTCAGCTCCCACGTCTTCCGCGTGTTTTGCAAGTTTAACGGCTGTCTCGGTATCTGGCGAACCTATATGTGCAACAATGCTCTTTGACCCTTTTACGCGTTCCACTATCTTTTCTAGGACCAGTTCTCTCTGATCTATTCTCATCAGGGGTCCTGAGCCGTAAGTCCCACAAATGTAGTATCCATGAACGTAGGGGTAAGTGAAGTTTACTATTTGGTCGATCGAGTCTACCTTGACTTCTCCCTTCTCATCGAAGGGCGTTATTAAAGGAACCAGGATTCCATGCAGCTTATTCCCCCCCATCAATCGTAACGTTAATTACATGGTATTTAACAAAAGACCCTAACATATTAGCCTTTCAAAAAATTTTTAAATGTTGTAGGCACTACTTATGCTTGGAATTATGGCTGTGAGACCTTACTTAGTTTACATGCGCCCTCATAAGAGTACTCTAGCAGAACTTTCAAAGATTCCCGGGCTAGATATTTTGGTTCTCGGCATAACCCATGAAGGTGGAAAAACTAAAACTTTAGCTTACTCCCTTACTCCTAAAAAAGAAAAGTATGCAAGGAAATTCGCTGAAATCCTTCACAAAGAAGATGTTTTAAACCTTAAAATATTAACTAAAAATAGGTCCTCACTAACTTTTATTTTGGAGAAGGATACTTGCGACTTTTATGAGTACACTCTCGGCTCCGGGATTTTTATACTCTTCCCTTACCTGATCAAAAACGGAGTGAGGCGATTCTACATCTTCTCCGACGAGGATCAAAAGGTACTGCTCGAGAACTTAAAGAAAAGGGGCGATGTAGTAAGGTTCGAAGGTGCACAAACATACGAAGCAATCATCGATTCTTACAAGTTAATTCTTCAGGCGAACATTTTCTCCAGCTTAACCCCCCTCCAGCGTGAAGTAATTTCTCGTGCCATTATTCGTGGCTACTTTGATTGGCCTAGAAGATCCTCCCTTACTGATCTGGCTAAAGAGCTTGGAGTCTCTAAGGCAACTCTTGCTGAGCACATCCGAAGATCTGAAGCAAAAATTTTAAGTTATCTTCTGGATGTTGACGGGAAGAGTACGAAGTATGAGAATACTAGCAGTTGATATAGGAACGAGTACAGTCAAGTCTGCTGTAGTGGACTTCGAGGAAGGATTGAGGGGCTTTACTTCGAATGAAGTCCCGCTTCAAAGACCCGTGCCTGAAGCAGCTGAACATGAACCTAACATTCTAGTGGAAATTTTAAAAGGGACAATAAAGGAAACTACTCGGAAAGGAGACACAGGCGAAGTTGATGGAGTAGTGTTCTCGGGGTACTTGTTTGGACTTATAGCTTTAGATGGGCAGAACAAGCCCCTCACAAACATCTTTACATGGCTTGACAGACGCCCTACCAATTACTTGTCCAGGCTTTACCAGGTTCTGGATCCGCTAGATGTTTATAGGCGGACGGGGTGCCCACCCCTATACATTTATCAGCTAGCTAAGTTGTTCTGGTTGAAACACGATAAAGAAACTATAATCTCAAAGACAAAAACCATTCTGGACGCTAAAGGTTACGTCCTACTTCAACTTGTCGGCGAAAAAGTTATGGATAAGAGTTCTGCTTCGGGCTCACAGCTCTTAAACACTCATTTACTTGATTGGGACTATGACTTACTTCAAGAAATCGGTATTGAGTCAGACATACTGCCGGGCTTAGTCGAGCCGGACACCGTTGTAGGCGAGTTGCCTGTCAGTACTGCGAAAGAGCTGGGTTTAAAGTCCCAGGTTCCGGTGATAGCGGGGGTTTTTGACGGCGCTGCGGTTTCAGTGGGCTTAGGAGGCTTAGGGCAAGAAATAGCTACTTCACACCTGTCTACTAGTACAATGCTAAGGGTGGCGAGTGCAGAGCCTATAATCGATAAGTCCCCCCAGATGCGCTTCCAAACGTACTACTGTTTAAAGAGAATGTGGTTACCTGGAGGAGCGGTGAATAGCGGGGGAATAGTTCTTAGATGGTTCCGTGATAATCTTGGCAGTTTAGAAAAGATGTTAGCGCAAGACCTTGGCATCAGCGCCTATGAGCTACTGGACAGGGAAGCATCTCTATCACCTCCAGGAGCCTCTGGTATTATTTTCTTGCCCTATATTAGCGGAGAGAGATTCCCAACCTTTGGTAATAACTCTAGTGGAGTAATTTTCGGGCTACGTGAGTGGCACACGAAAAGAGACATCCTGAGAGCCTTCATGGAAGGTGTTGCATACAATTTAAACCTCGTGAATGAGGCGCTTAGGGAAAACAATTTAAATTTCCGGGAAGTTCGAATAACTGGCGGTGGAGCAAGGTCTCAGCTTTGGCTACAGATATTAGCCGACGTATTAAACGTTCCCGTAAAGGCTTTTACGAGGGGGGACGCAGCGCTGCTCGGCTCAGCCCTCGTAGCCAGAGCAACCTTGGATCCCGGTTTTAACCTGACCGGATTTGAGAGAAGCCTTGTCTTTGATAGTATTGCAATTCCTTCTCAAAGTAGGTATGCTTACGAAAGACAGTACGAGAAGTTTAAAAAGGTTTTAAGTTGCCTGGCGCCATTGTTTAGTGAGAACTGAGATGTATTTTTGCCCTAGTCCCCTTCTCGAGGACCTCCTTGTTGACTATGTATTCTAGGGGCGCCTCCCCGCGAATAACCTGGAGGATTGCCTCAGCGTTTGATTCATCCATCCCCTTCAATGCCTCTGTGGTGTTTGCCCCAATGTGGGGGGTTACGATGACGTTTTTGAATTTTAGGAGGGGGTGGTCTGCCCCTATTGGTTCTCCTTCAACCACATCTAAGCCGACCCCTCCAATTTTCCCTGACTCAAGCCCCTTGATCAAGGCACTTGTATCGATTAATTCTCCCCTAGCCGCGTTAATGATTATTACTCCCTTCTTCATTTTTTCAACCTCCTTCTCCCCGATCATGTGGTAGTTCTCCTTCGTTAGGGCAGCGTGCAGCATTACTATGTCTGACCTGGATAAAAGCTCCTCTAGGTCTACGAGTTCGGCTCCGAACCTGGCAGCGTACTCTCCACTCACATATGGGTCGTACGCTAAGACCTTGGCATTAAACCCCCTGGTGAAGATTTCCGCGACTCTACTTCCAATGTTTCCTAGGCCTATAATCCCAACAGTCTTACCCGTAATGTTTATTCCCACGATTCTGCCCCTCTCAGACCACCTGCCTTCCCTGACGTGCTCAGCGGACAAGCACACTTTCCTGGCAACGTTTAGGCACAGGGCAACAGCCAATTCTGCTACTGCATCCCTCTCCTTGTATCCTGGTACACGGGTAACTATCACTCCGTGGTTGGTGGCTGCTTCTATGTCAATGTTATCATAGCCTATACCGTGCCTAGCTATGAGGAGAACCTCCCTATGATTCTCGAAAAATTCTCTGTCATAGACGGGGGTGACGCTTGCTATTATGAAGTGGTAACCTGCGAGCTCCTCTGCTAGAGGCTTGCCTCTTAGATTCTTATCCACGTACAGGAAATCCACTTGTGCAGCCTCCCTAAGTTTCTCGAGGACCTCTGGGGCAGCTACTCCAAAGGACCTCGAATTAACAATTGCAACCCTATACATACTGGGTACCTGCCTTTTCCAGCTTTAATTATTTTTTCCATACTCTGTTTGGTTATCGGCGCGTTTTTGCCGAATAGGTTGGCGTAAAGATTTTTTAAGTGGCTCGTAGGTAATGACTTGACTAACATGTTTGGTAAATTGCCTAAACTCCTGGCTGAGAACAAGGCTAGCCTAGGCGCCTGGGTTACGATTGGCAACCCCGAAGTCCCTGAGATGCTCTCCCTCTTGGGGTTTGACTGGCTCTTATTCGACGTTGAGCATGCACCTTTAGATTTCCAAGTGCTGGAGTACATGCTGATGGGTGTGAGGGGGGAGACTACCCCGCTGGTGAGAGTTCCTTTCAACGATCCGGTCTATGTAAAGCGTGTGCTGGACTTGGGGTTCGCTGGGGTGCTTTTCCCCTTAATTAGTAGGGCTGAAGATGCTAAGCTTGCTGTTGCCTCTACCAGGTACCCGCCAAAGGGGGTTAGAGGGGTTGGCCCGAGAAGGGCGGCTGGTTACGGCTTAAAGACCGCTGAGTACTTTGACCGTGCCGGCAGCGTCCTCGTCATCGTCCAAATTGAGTCGCAGGAGGCTGTTAAAAACATTGAGGGGATATTGTCTGTTGACGGGGTGGATGCTTTCTTCATAGGCCCAAATGATCTCTCGTTCTCCTACGGTTGCCGTTCCTGGAAGGAGGAGGTTGTCAGGAAAGCCATTGAGAGGGTTGTTGATGTTTCCAGGAGCCTAGGGGTTCCTGGAGGAATGTACTGCGCTGACGACGAGTCGCTCGAGTTTGCATTGAGGATGGGTTTAAAGCTCATAGCGTTGGGTAGTGATTACAGGTTCCTAGTTGCCGGTGCCGGGAGTAGGTTAGAGAAAGCTAGAAGCCTTGTAGGCAGTTCGCCGTAGCAGCGTGGAGGATCTTCCCCGCGTAAGCAAAAAATGGGCGTGCTTTCTGCGAATTGCTCAGCTTGTGACAGGCGACCCCGGCGGACCATGGGGATGAGGCTCGGGAACAAGGCATACATGATGATGAGGTCGCTCAGCTAGCCTACGCGTGTGTTGCTCGGCGAGTAGGGCAGAAAGCGCGGGAAAACTTGTAGGCGCGCGCTGTTTACTTCCTCAGGAAGCCGAGGACCATGTATCGCTGGACGTAGCTTGTGAAGAGGAGCATTGGTAGGGAGGAGATTATTCCTGCTGCCGCCATTTCTCCCCACTTCACCCCCCACTCGGAGATATAGCTGGCGATTACTAGGGGGACGGTGTAGTTCTTTAGGCTTTGGAGCAGTATCACGGCGTAGAGGAACTCGTTCCAAGACATCAGTAGGCAGAATATTGCTGTTGCCACGATTCCAGGCATTACTACTGGTAGCATTATTTCGAGTAGGATTCTCAACGGATCTGCACCGTCTATGAGTGCTGCTTCCTCTATTTCCTTTGGGGCTTCTCTAAAGAAGCCTATCAGCGTCCAGAGGGAGAATGGTAGCGTGTATATTTGGTAGGCTAGGGCTACAATGTTCAGGTTGTCGAGGAGTTTTAGCTGGGAGAACATCACGTAGATCGGCAGAATTAAGACAATTGGGGGGATTGTTCGGGCAAACAGGGTCCACGCAAGAAAGCCTCTCTTGAAAAATTCACTCATCCTTAGCCGCGCGATGGCGTAAGCCGCGGGGACCGAGAGAATAAGTGAGATGAACGTAGTCAGAGTAGCTAGGTACACAGTGTTGACTAAGTACCTTGCGAAGCCTTCCTCCAGCAATTTCGCGTAGTTGCTGAGGGAGAACTTCGGCGAAAAGACCTCGTAGACCTCGAGACCCACTTTAAGCGAGACGTTGACGATCCAGTATATGGGCGACAGGGTCCAAAGAAGGATTAGAGCCACTGCCAAGCCAAGGAGAACCTTCTCGAGGCTTATTCTCACCTTAAAATCACCTCGCGGACGTACACTATGCTTACGGCAATGATTATGCCGAGCATGATGAATGATGCTGCAGAGGCTTTACCTATTTCCCAGAAGATTAAACCCGTCTTGAAGATGTACAGGGAGATGGTTTCAGTCGCGTTTGCGGGTCCGCCGCCGGTTAGCAGGTAGACTTTGTCGAAGAGCCTAAACGTATCGATGCTCCTCAATAGGAGTACGAGGGCTATGTGGGATTTAAGCATGGGGAGAGTTATTCGCCTAAATGTGGTGAGGGGAGGCGCACCGTCGATCAGTGCAGCCTCGTATATCTCTCTGGGTATGGACTGCAACCCAGCGTAGAATATGAGGAAGCATATCGGCGTCCACTGCCACGTGTCAATTATGATTATGCTTGGCAGCGCGAGAGACACGCTGGTGAGCCACGGCAGGGGTTGAAAGCCCATCAGTCTCAGTACGTGGTTTACGAGCCCTGTTTCCGGGTCGAGCATCAGCTTCCACATGGAGCTTACAACAACTACTGAGAACATGTTCGGCAGCACGATTAAGGGCAGTATGAGGCGCCTGCCGGGGAACTTCTGGTTGACTATTACCGCGATTCCTAGTCCGAGGAGTGTTTGTAGGAAAGTTGCTAGAACGGAGAAGACGATCGTGTTCTGCACGCTGACCTTGAAGAGGTAGTCGTTAAGAAGCTCCTTGTACTCCTCAATGCCGGAGAAGGTGAATTCCCCCGAGATGAGATTGTATTTGTGCAGGGAGAAGTAGAAGACTCCAAATATCGGGTATACGGTAAGAAAAATGATCAATAGGAGGGATGGGAGTGTTAGAAAAAAAGCTAATTTCTTGGACATTTACCTCTGACACCTATCTCTTAGTCTGCTATCCTCCAGCTAGAGCCTTGTTTATGTCTTCGCAAGCCTTTGCCACTGCATCCGCTGGCTTCAGCGTGCCCGCTAGAACCTGGTTAACGTATCCCCCGAAGATGTCCTCAACCTTGGACCACAAGGGGGTCCTTGGTCTGGGAACGGCCGAGGCGAGGCTCTGAACCTGGATTGCTACCCACCTCCTCAGACCTACGACCTCCTTGTCTGCGCCAACGCTTGCCCTCACTGGTGGGAGGCCCTTAACAATGGCCATCAACTTCTGCATCCTTGCACTGGCTGAGTAAAGTATGTAGTTCAATGCTGCCTCCTTGTTCTGGGAGGCTGCTGGTATTCCCCAGTACCACACGCCGAGGAGGGGTGAGGGTCTCTCCCTTTCACCGGGGGTGAGCGTGTAGGCGAGTAGCCCTGGGACTTTGCTTACAGCCGGGTTGTCAGCGTCCTTTATCCAGCCGGGCCAGGTTTCAGTGCTCATTGCGATTTTTCCTCCAACGAGTCGATCCCGCACATCCGGGGTGTTGAAGTTTTCGACGCCTGGAGGCGCGTACTTTTTGAGCTGCAGTAGGAACTCCAGTGCTTCTACAGCCTTAGAGTCTAGTGCGCAGCTCTTCAGGTCGTCGGAAAGGATCTTGCCTCCAAAAGCGTACAGTAGCGGTTGGAATGCTGTAGCGACGGGGTTTCCCTTAACTCCTCTAAAGGCTATTGGGTACTCGACTAGACCTGAAGCTTTGATCTTCTCGCATGCGCTTAGCACGTCTGTCCACGTCTTAGGCTCGCCTAGGCCCAGCTTATCGAAGACATCCTTCCTATAGGCAAAGATTTGAACATTGCCCATCTGCGGGAAAGCGACAAGCTTGCCAGTCCTGTACGGGTGCCTGCCTACGTCGATTAGAACTTTGGGGAAGTCGCCTAAGTCCAAAGTGATCCCCGCTTCTTTGGAGAGAGCTTCGAGATCTGTTAGCCAGCCCTTCTCGCCGAACTGTGGAATCCACGGGTCATCCATGTAAACCAGGTCGACGGCGGTAGCTCCCTGCTGCAGGGTGAGAACTATTTTGTCATAGAGGGCGTTATAGGCGAGAGGAGTGTACTCGACCTTGTAGTTTGGATTTTCCCTCGTGAAGAAGTCGATTACGCCGGAGTTAATATCGTTGTGCTCGGCATCCCGACCAATGGCTGTGATCGTGTACTGTTTTGGGGCCGCCGGAGGCTTTGGAGCTGAAGCTAAGCCAGCATAGTAGCCACCACCAAGTCCGAGTAGAAAGGCTCCTACGCCTACTCCAGCTATTTTCAAAAATTCTCTCCTTGTTGTCATCCCTTATCAATTCATTTGATTTTCTATAACTATATATAAACAATGTTAGGAATCTTTATAAGATTAGCGCGCTAGAAGGTCCATTGAACCCTCTCGCGTACTTTATGGAATCTTTTCCTATTGCCGGGAATCCACGCAGCCATCCCAGTGTAGTGCGCCCTCAGATCCCGCGCGCTCATTGGTGCATAAACAAAACTTATTAGATGCTAGGAATTACAAAATTACAAGAAAATGGAGTAAAAGTGGCCAAGGAGATAACAATTAGAGTGCGCGCGAATATGTTACCGAGGAAGATGTTACCCTATAGATAGCAGAGGGGCTTGCACGCAAAGTTTCTAAGCGCGCGCTGCCACATACTGGTGTTGCCCTTGCGCGCGACCCAGTCTCTGGCTGCATGACTTACGGCATCAGCTTGGCAGCGTCCTCGTGTGCTTTTCCAGCCACTGATCTCTTTACCTATTGCCTTTTATCAACAATAGACATTTTTAATTTCTGGCTTATTGTCTACAGAGTGGAGTAGAGGTGAGGATCAGGTATCTCTCGCTTGACATGGACGGGACCATTGTTAGCAGGAAGTACGTAGACTATTTTTGGCTGGAGCTAGTGCCTAGGCTCTACGCGGAGAGGCATTGCTTAGACCTCGAGGAAGCGAAGCGCGTCGTGTTTAATTCTTATGATGAGGTTGGCCAGGGCGACATTAGGTGGTACCTGCCGAGGTACTGGTTCCAGAGGTTCGGGTTGATGGATAAGCTTGACTATGCGTTGAGAGAGGCTGGAAGACTTATAGAGGTTTACGAGGATGCCTTGGAGTTTTTTGAGTTGGCGCCAGACCACGTGGCTCTGGTGCTGAGTACTAGTGCAGCGAGAGAATTTATCAACCTTGTTTTCTCAAGGGTCCCATTCCTGGAAAAGAGGTTTTTAAGAGTTTTTTCCTCCTCTTCGGACTTCTCGCTTCCAGGAAAACCGCCGGAGTTCTTCAGGGCTATTCAGCGCGAGCTTAAGGCTGGTCCACGCGAAATACTTCATGTCGGCGATGACCCCGAGGGCGATTACAAAAATCCAATAGCAGCGGGTCTGCGAGCATTACTGGTTTCTAGAAACGGGAAACATGGTGGAATAAAAAGCTTAAGCGACATTTTACGCTTCATCTAAGTTAGCGCGCGAGGGGGAGCGCGGAAGGCATGCTGGAGAGCGTGAGGAAGGCGAAGAGCGACCCGGGGAAAGCCGAGGGCAGGCTTCTCAACATCATCAAGCGCGCCGCTTTGCGGGAAAACCTAGTCCTCATCTATGTAATTCATCCAGCGCGCGCTGCGTTAATAAATCCTTAATGCGCGCTTGCAAAACTTCAAAAATTCTTCAAAAAAATGATAATTTTTTATCCACTTACGTGCATATTTCTTAAAAATCTTCATATGTTTCCCCGTATCTTTTTACATTTTATGGCTGGCTTTAGTCTTCCCGGGCAAAGCGGTTTTGCTCAGCGTGCTACAGTACTCCCTGCTCGGTGAGGTGCCTCTCCAGCTCGCTGCAGCCCTCCTCCAGCAGCTTCCTGTTGTGCTCCCCCCGCATGCGGAGGATGCTGTGTATCGCTGACCCGCTGTAGGCCGTCTTAGCGAGCAGAGGGGTAGCTCTGCGGCACGCGCAGCTCACGCCCCGCCACGCGCTTCCAGCATGTACTCCACGAAAACATTTTTTTAGGAGCCACGCATGCTAGCGCCGAG
>Ga0080004_1125299_pt1 | contig 39896 bp, 36 predicted proteins | sample WasSprMetagenome_FD_69207 | JGI IMG/M metagenome (GOLD analysis project Ga0080004, IMG submission 69207) | Sulfidic aquatic microbial communities from Washburn Spring, Yellowstone National Park, USA - WS (SPADES assembly) (version 2) | ecosystem: Environmental > Aquatic > Thermal springs > Hot...
CATACCTAAGCCTATTCCAGCTCCAGAGAAAAACAAACAAACTACCAACAATAGAGAAGATCAAACTAATAGTAAAGGTATAAAAACTCACCAACACAAAATGGATTAAGAGCGACTGTATTTTAATAACAGATTATCATGGATATTTCATGAGCTTGGGGGGAGAGATATATAGGAAGATCAGGTCAATCTTTCAAGACGCACCACACCGATTTGGCTGGATAGATGAGTATGTTGCAGGCTCTGGCAGACCTACAAGCTTCGAGCAGGTTAAATGGGTGAAGGAGAAAGGAATCTCGATGATAGTATCTCTAACTGAGTCGCCCTTGCCTAATGAATGGGTGGAGGAGCTCAACATCAAGTACTTGCATTTTCCAATCAAAGACCATTCAGCACCAAGCGTAGAAGTAGTAGGAAAAGTCGTTAAAGAGGTAATGAAGGAGGTTAAAGCTGGAGGTAGGGTACTCGTACATTGTGGTGCTGGGCTAGGTAGAACGGGGGTCATACTAGCATCCTACATTATAGCCGGGAAAAGCATTACACCGGAAGATGCAATAAGGATGATTAGAAAGATGAGGCCAGGCTCAATAGAGCAGAATCAAGAAAAATCTATATAGGAGTTTTATAGGAGGCTGACCCAGCCGTAGTAATCCCCCTTCCCGCCTAGACTTGTTCTAGGATCTTCTCCGCCGTCTTCCTACCTATCCCAAGGATTCTTGTCAGGTCGTCAATCGTAGCGGTTCTCAGCTTCTCGATAGACGTATACCCAGCTCTGTAGAGAGCTCTCGCCCTCACTCTTCCTATACCCTTTAATCTAGTGAGGGGTATGAGTTCCTCTCTAACACCATACTTTATTCTTTCCGTTAGCCTTTCATACGGTATGACGAACCTACTATTCCCGGAAACCTTAGCTATCTGTGAAGCAGAGTAAGCAATCCATTCAGCAGTCTCTCTGAGAGCTGCCATGTCTCCAGGCTGTACCCCGAATCTGTCATACAGTTCAGCTTCAGGTAATTCCTCAATCCACCCCTCGAGGACCATGGCCAATCTGACAGCGTCTATGTATTCATCGTAACCTTGATCGTCAGGTTCTGGTGCTGGCGCGACCATCCAGTCTATGTTTTTCTCTAGATATTCTTCAAGCAGTGAGATACTTAACCTCTTCATAGGTATTCTAGGTACTTCAGGGGTTAAAGCAATTAGGTGTAGCATGCCGAAGGTATTTGGGGTGGGAGGGGCTTTTTCAAAGTTTTCTAATAGTATCTTGGCTGTTAGAGGATCTATGTATAATTGAGAGACTCTTACTCCAAGTCTCGTAGCCTTCACGTATTGACCGTTAACCTCGATGAATCTATACGATTTTAAGAATTGTATGGTTGACTCTATTCTGCTTCTTACACTCTTTGAACCATAGAGGTGGCCGAGATATGTTTCTTCAAAAAATTTTAATAAACCGGGGATACTGTCAACTTCAGATGAGGCTATTATTGATAGGACATGAGTCCTTAAATGTTTCTCCGAGGATAGTCTAGAGACAATCTTTTCTAATTCTCCGTTAATATATTCTTCGATAATGTATTCTTTTTCTTCTCTTGTTCGAGAGACCGTTAAAGCATAACCGATTTCATCATATAGAGGTCTACCGGCTCTACCACAGAATTGCTTATACTCTATTACAGGAATCTTCTGGTAGCCGTATCCCGGGATGTACCTCCTTACCTCAGTTATTAATACCATTCTCGCAGGTAGATTTACCCCTGCTGCTAGGGTCGGAGTAGCTACTACGGCTTTCAAGAATCTGTTTCTGAAAGCTTCTTCAATTATCCTTCTATGATGGGAAGATAATCCAGCATGATGGAATGCTGCACCTGACTCTACAAGTTTAGCTAGATTCTCTGTAAAGCTACTCCTCTCTTCTACTAACAGTTCCGTTGCGTATTCTCTTAGCTTATCTCTTTCCCCCCACGTTATTGCGTCAAGCCTCTCAGTGAATGCTTGAGCTATCTTAAACGCATAATCCTCAGCCTTCTTCCTAGTAGGAGAAAAGACTAAAGCTTGACCTCCTTCTTCAACTATATTTAAAACTGCATTAACTACAATATTTTTATGTAGAATTCTTAATTCTCTGACTTCTCCATCTTTAAATTCTATCACGGAGTCTGTTAATACGCCTTCTTTTAATGGAACAGGCCTCCAATCTAGCTGAATTATCTTTGCATTCAGCCATTTACCGAGATCCCCAGCGTTACTTATAGTTGCACTTAATCCTATAAATTGGGCTCCCTGCAAGGCTCTTTTAAGTCTAGTGATCACCATCTCAACCGTTGGACCACGTTCACCATCACTTATTAAGTGGAGTTCATCTAGGATTACCAACGATACGTCTTTAACCCATTGAGCGCCGTGTCTTAGAAGACTGTCAGCTTTCTCATTCGTTGATACAATAATATCGAATGCTTGAAGCCAAGGGTCTGAAGAATCATAATCGCCTGTTGAGACAGCTGCTTTAAAGCTTGAGCCAGCACACAAGATCTCATTGATCTCCGCTATCTTCTCTGAGGCTAAAGCTCTTAAAGGTACGAGATATAGGACTTTACCCCCTCGGGTGAGGTGGATGGAAGCCGTAAGTAGAGCAGCCAAAGTCTTACCTGAAGCTGTAGGAGTAGAAAGTATGATATTCTCTCCATCAAGTATACCTGCTTTGATGGCTTCAATCTGAGGTGGATAAAGCTCGGTAATATTCTTCTTAGCTAGATTATCTATGACATGCTGGGGTATAGGTAGATCTTTAATATTCAACGGCGCTTCCCTAGCCATAAGAGCATGCATAGATAGATAAATAAATGTTGAGGTTAGTGTTGATGTGAAGATACGGTATTTGGAGAGCGCTGTTTTAAAGGTGACGATCTATGGGGGACATTGGATGAATATCTAGAGAGGAGACTGTAAATGTGGAGGAAGAATCCATAGAAGATTCTGATACTAAGCCTAGTAAGTTTAACTACTGCATCTTGAAGAGTATTGAGAAGTATATCTTCCATCCAGGAACAATATTCTTATATTTCAAGGATAGGAGATAAATTATTCTTGTCTTCTTTTTTCCTTTCTATAAAAACACTGCAATACATCCATAGCCTTCATTGTAATAATGTGTATACTCTAAGTTAGCCTATATATTCCAGGTTTAGGGGTGAATAATTTTCCATCGCTTAGCAATCTATTCAGGATCATCTTGATCTCCTGGTCTTCTATTCCATACTCTCTCAAAGCTTCTCTGAGTTCAGCGTCTTCAACATATCCTTTCTTATCTTGGATTTCCCCTATAACTTTTAGAACAATGCTAAACTTATCTCTTATACTTTTCGGTTTTCCAGTCATTATGACATCTATATCTGGTTTCCCTGTCTCAACATCTATACCAACTTCCGACAGGCTCCTCTTCATTAAATCAATAACATCCATTACATCTTCTTCTGTAACGTAGTCTCTTAAGGCTGCTCTAGCTCTAGCTTCAGCCAACCGGATCAAAGATTCTAATTGGCGGGCCGTAATAGCTATAGTTGATGTCTGCTGATATATACTTCTCATTTGTAGATAAAAGTTCTCTATGAGTTTTGCTGCACGTGGGGTCAGCTCAGGCTGAACCCTCTTAGCATATGCAATGTATTTTCTCAGTATCTCAGGTTTTATCACAGGCTCAGCAGGCGGCGTAGACCTGCTCTGTAAGCTGAGGATATGCGTAGCGATCTTCTGGTCATGCTCTGGGATAGGTTCATCCCTAAGAACAAATATCAGGTCGAACCTAGACAAGATCGTAATAGGAAGGTTAACATTAACTGTAAACGATTCGTACGGGTTGTATCTTCCAAGCTCAGGGTTCGCCGCAGCAAGGATCGATGTTCTAGCGTTAAGAGTAGCAACGATCCCACCCTTGGCTATGCTAACGGTATTATGAAGAATTAGACCATGTGAGATAAAGGTATGAGTGGGCTCAACTGTAATATCATAAACCCATTCGGTAGCCATTTCTTTCTCATTCTTTAATATATCGACTTTTTCTACCCGGATGAACCTTATATCCGAACTTAACAATTTGTTTAATTCCTGCAGTTTATCTTCAGTTTCTTTATAGATTTGGAGGATTTTCTCTTTTGCTATTTCTAACATCCACCTTCTCTTTTCATCGGCATATCCTCCTCTTTCAGCATAATCTATTGGTGACCCATTTAATCCAGTACAGGATGCTAATCTTTGCTTGGAATATCCTGCCAGTGTCCGTAAATCCCTTAGGTCTTTAACATCCTTAATCTTGTTAACGTCATGTTTTATCTTGCTCCATATCTCTTGTACTTCCTTTATTAGGGTTTTTCTCGTTATACCGTAATAATTTTTCAAGTCTCGATCAAATTGACCACGATAGCTTAGCCCCACACTCTTCATAAGCCTCATCAGATTCTCTCCTACATCCGGTGGAAAAACATCATGAGATCTAAGTGCATTCAGTGATTTTCTAACTAGTTTCAAAGCTTTTGGATATAATCTACTGTTCTTAGGAATGATATTCTTGGTAAATCGTTCTAGGCTGTCAGATAATATTCTTACTCGATAGTATCCTTTCTTATCCCTTATAATTGAGGAGCTTACACCTATTTTTAGGAGGAGGTCTTGATAATCTTCAGCTAATCCTCTAGAAGATGTCTTAAACGTTATGAAGTATGAATCCACGCTTCCGGCACCTAAGAATAGCCCTTTCAAGAACTCTCTAGCAATGTCAGCCGACCCACATAATATTTGTCTTGGTATTCTTCTATCGGAGGATTTTCTAACTATTTCAGGAAAGTTATGCTCAATGAAATCATATAATTCTTTTGAAAGGTAATGTAATTTTTTGACCCCGTATTTACTCACGGTAACAGTAGGATTTAATCCGAAGAGTTCTCTACATATATCTTGTACATCCTTTATTAGCATCTCATCCTTATTTGAAAATCCAACCTCATATGTCCTGCCAGAATAGAAATAGCCTTCAGAGGTTAGATACCCTAGCAACCTTGCCAAGGTTGCTGATAAAGTATGAGGGAGGTTAATTTGCTTTTCTTTCTCACCTACCGCTAGAGACTGAGTTATCAAGATTGGTGATGAGCTGTTAGGTAGAAACCTTATCGCTGGAACAAACTCTCCTATCTTTACTTCATCTGCACGAATAGTGACTATCCTACCGTCTCTCCATACATACACTGGATGTTCTGGTGTGACAATTATTTCTCTCCCGTTTGAATATGTTATTTTAATAAATTTGTCTGGAGCTTTATGTCTGCTCACTCTGACTGGAATACACGTCTCAGTTTTCAAAGACTCGTTATTAATGGTGTATATTATCACTTCAGGCAGCATCTCTAGTACCTCACAGTCATCAAATTTTACTGAATAAGCTGAATATTTTCTAAATAATGAATCAACAAATTCCCCTATTCTTATTTTTCCACAGTTATATGTTAAGATCTCAAAATCTCTATGATAAGATTGCTGCGCCATCGATTCATGGATAGCTACTCTATCTTCAGGTCTCATCTTTTCTATTTCATCAATACAGCAAACACCCATGTCTGCAAGAACTAGCGCACCAGCCTCCAGTATCATGTTTCCTCCTTTATCGCGCACTACTGCAGCGGTATTGTGGACGATGAAGCCATTGGCGACGAATGCGTGAGAATCATTTACTGTGATATCGTAGACTTTTCCTAGGTTAATTTTATTCAGGTCTCTTACCTTGACTAGAATTATCTCGTTACTAATACGTTTATAATCATTATGTGTTCCTTTCTTAGATCTTATCAGCTGTAGTAGAAGTCTTCTCTTTTGGGGGTTGCTAAACCCTATCTTTTTTGAAAAAGCCATTATTGAGTGCTTATCGGTGATTGACAGCTCGTATAGTTCGCCACTTATAACTGCATTACCTTTTACGTTAGATACGTGCGGTTTGAGTCTTGTAAGGGAGCACACTATACCGAATCTCCGTAGTAACATGTCAACCTGTTCAGCTAAAACTTTACTAGCAGTTGAAAAGGTAATGCATCTACCTTTAACTACACCACCATCATTTGTAAACAATTGTCTCAAGAAACATGCGATTAGACGGTTCGGCATTATAGATATTATTGGATGGATCTCTAAGCCATTATATTCATCACCAACTGGTATTCCGAAAGCAGTTAGAAGTCCTGCCACTACACTGTCAGCGAAACGTACAATGTAGCAGTTTTCTCTCCTATCTTCCTCGATCCTAGCTTTTACGCCGAATAACTTTTCCACTCTTTTAACGTATTTGAGCGCGTCAATATATGAACTCGTAGAATATTTTATTGTGTAAGACTTAGTTCTCCCGGCATCTTTAATTAAACAACCGCTAGAATAAATGTCCCCTATAAATTCTAGGAACAACTCATTCGGGTAGGGAGGTAAGCGGATCTTTTCGATCCCCCTATAGCTTCTATACCCAACGAATCTAATGTGTGGAGTGATTTCTTCTAAGCTCATCCCTAACTCGTTCAACATTCTCCTCAAGACCTGAAGCCTCGGATAATTAAGTCCTCTCCTCCATCGATAGTATACGTAGTCTTCATTAACCCGTAGTATTTTTGCCACATTCCTCAGAGTCCCGTATTTTCTAGAAAGTCTGGAGAGCAGTTCTTTTAATTTACTGGTCTCTATCCCTACGAACACGTCATCTATATACTCGTAGAGGCATCTTCGCCAGTCTCCGATTATTTCTGGTAGCTTAGGGGCTTGTGCAACGTATTCTCCAACCTTAATCTCAGATGCCTTCTTCCATCTCACATTTTTTCCATCTTCTGAACATAAGAGCTGGGTTTCAGGGGTTACGACAATCTTTTTCCCGAGGAATGTAGACACTTCGATCGCTTCTTCCGTCTTCAGCCTATAGTACTGGGTAATCTTGTGTTTCTCAATCTTTCCTAGATCCCTTGAGGGAGCAATTATGTCGATGACCTCAGGGTTTTCAGCGACCTCCTCGATGCGGCTTAACCTCACTAGACCCTTCTTTAAGTTTTCTTCGGTTAATCTGCCTATCGGCAAGATGCCCTTACCCGTATAGATTAAGGTATCCCCGGATACACATAATCCAGCAGCTGTAGAGCCTCTCCCAGAAGTGTAGAGTCCCCGTGGTGCGATCTGTGCAGCATATCTTAGTAGTTGGCTTTTCCCCGTTCCCGGGTCTCCAACCAGTAAGACATGTACGTCCCCTCTTACTCTTACACCATCTGGGAATTGTTTCGTCCTCCCTCCGAAGAGTAGTAGCATTATTGCTTTCTTGATATGTTCGAGACCGTAGATTGATGGTGCGACACTCTCTATGAGTTTCTGATGTACGTCTGGGGCACGGGCCATTTCTCTAAACATCTTCTCTTCTTCAGGTGTTATCTGGAGTGATTCAGGCTCCTTACTCGCTGTTTCAATGCTTACTGCTTCAAGGTACATTTTAGAGGTCCTTAATGGTGCCTCAGCTGTCCTCTCTTGAATTGCGTATAGTATCCCTGTTACTATAACTCTATCACCTGGTCTAGCTTTATCTACCAAGTCTCCTCTCAATCCTACGTCTATGCTCCTAGGTAGCTGCCCAGGCGGTAGGTCTTCAGGCTTCTCTTGAACCCCGATCATCTGGTAGTCATAGTATTCACTCTCCTCTTCTATTAAGTCGAATTTCTGCCTCCTCCCTCTGCATTTAATGCTATTACATGATTCGGGTAGGACTAGCCTTTGCCCATCCTGCGGGATAGTCTGTTCTGCACCGCATACTCTACATCTAAAGACGGCAGTCTTTATTATCGGTTTAACTGAACTAGCTCTTACAACCAGTCCATCGATAGCAATAAGTTTCCTAAGATGGGATGCTCTAATATCTCTGATCAGGATTACCTCGGGGAGGTTGTAAATTCTTACTTTGAATTCTTTCACCTTTACCGAATACTCTGGGTCTTCTATCCTTAGTTGATTCCATGCTGCTTTCTCAAGTAATGGTAGGTACTTTAAAGGCTCATTTACGATGAGATGGCTTAGTTCTTCATCAAAGATTATTAAGTCGTTGAAATCCAAAGCTATGCTCGTTGCCCTTTGAGCTGCAGACCTTGCTATTATAGAACGGTACTTCTCCTGTTTAAAGAATTCTACAATCCTATCTTCGATATTTGTAATGCTGCTCATCTCTACCTAGCCCCTCCTATCGGTGAGATAGACTTCAACCATTCGTCAATCAAACTTCTAATTGTTTCATAGAGGAGTGCCTCTTCCCTTGTAAGATTCTCTACTAAGCTTGCATCGATTCTTTTGGAAGCGAGCCCGAGTATCTTGTTAAGCCTTAGTGAGATTATGTCTACAATGATATTCTTTATGTTCTGGTCGAGTTTATCCGCATCTTCTCTTATCATTAAATAGAAGTATCTCGGTAATTCCTGTAACTCCCCTGGATTATTCTTTTCCTTCCATTCTAGTTGTATCAAATTCTTTAGATCTACCACTTTATCTCCATACTCAACTATACCTGCTTCATATAGTTTAGCTGCAGCCCACTTGCTAATCATTAACGTGGCCCCTCTCCTTAAATTTTCAAAGACCTGGCCTGGGAGAACAAGCCTCTGAACATCTTTAAGTAAGACAACCTTCTTCTCAGAATTGTCATACTCTAACTTAACAAGCTCAAGCAGCTTCCTGAACTCTCCTATCAGTACTTCGACCCCCATCTTCTCTGGAAGATAGATATAATTGGTTGAATTTATCTACAGAGAGACTTGGCTGAAAATGGAGCAGACGAGGAAAATCTTCTATTAAATACTTTGAAATGACTGGAAATCTAGCGAAAATTTAAAGTTAAGCAAAAATACAACCTAAGTGACAATAATAAGTAGCGGCCGTCGTCTAGTCTGGAAGGACACTGGCCTTCCGAATACTATAATGTATAGAGAAAGCCAGTGGTCCCGGGTTCAAATCCCGGCGGCCGCATGCCTGCCTTATCTAACAATGGTTGAAACCTTAATTATACGCTGGTTTACCTATTTCTACTTTAGAAGATATTTCTTCTTATGCCTCCAACATACATATAGTCCAAGCCTCCTCCACTTCCACCTATCCCATCGACCATTCTAATCTTCTCTATTGCTATACCTGCATTAAATCCAAACCAATCTCTACTAAGATTAATAAAACTCCATCACACGTGATTCTACGTCGTTTTGAATAATCATAGGCTGCTAGGACTGCGCAACATAGTTTATAGCCGCCTCCATATCAATTACGTTTAACTTTCTGTTCCTTGGAACTGTTGGGAAACGTATAACACTATTGTTAGATGCTTAACTTATTTTTTCAACTTTTTCAATAGTTTAACTAGCCTGGTAAGAACAGGCAATTCTACATCGTCACCCTTAGCGAGAGCTATCTGGAGAAGATCTTCATCCATTATTTCAGGTATATGTTTTAATGAAATACCATATCCAGACGGACCGACTATAGCATCCACAGGTTCTGCATCTAGAAGTAGCTGCACTAGTTTCGCGGGGTCTCTATACATCTCCTCAGTCTGTATAGATTCATCTAGGAAAATCCTCCATCTTCAAGCCCAAATATATCGAAAGTCTCAGTCTCGGGGTCGATCCCAACAATTCTCGTGGCCATGTTGAGGCATGATAACGTCTTTACTTAGACGCACATAGTTCGTCTAAACTAAGCCTTAGCGGATTTGCGGATAGGATGTTTGCAGATTCTTCCCTAAGAGATTTCGCAAAAATAGGTGTATTCTTGATTGGCGTAGCGTTAATTATTCCATTTCTATATTACCTATCTGAGTAAAACTTTTCCATCTTATTCCATAGGTAGACCTTTCAACGCATATTGTACGTTTAATAAAGTAGTCATAGTAAGTGCTTTAAAGGATCTTGAAAGAGTGAGGATTTTAGATAACAGGTCAAACACAGTATGCTTATTTGATAAGATGAAAAGTGGCTCAGAAGAATTATGTATTGTTGGTGAATATGGCGTTTACATTGTTCAGCATGATGATTTTAAAGATGTAGTAGAATGTTTCTCTCCAGCTGCCGTTAGAATTGAGTCTCCTACATTGGTTGATCAATCTGCTTTCTTAATTCTAAATTTTCTGAGAACCTAAAATCTTGGAGAAGAGATAGGGTTAAATATATCGATGACGATATCGAAATCGATAAAACAGATGTGGCCCATGTTAAGACATTGGATGAGGCATATGGCTGTAGCTCCTAAGGGGTTGCTAAGATATTACGTACTAGAGTTATTGTCTAAAGAACCTAGGTCGGGTTCCCAAATAATGGATTTGGTTGAAGAGCATAGTGGAGGTTTATGGAGACCTAGCCCCGGCTCGATCTACCCGCTGCTTGAATGGTTGAAAAGTAGAGGATACATAAGAGAAGCTCAAAGCGATGAAATTAGTACAAAGAAGTATACTCTAACAGAGAAAGGTAGAAAACTCCTTGAAGAACAGAGAAAGGTTAAGGCATTCATGACTACGTCTTGGAGGGTGTTTGCACCCTACTTTTTAGACTTAGCTTTCTATAAAGGGTGTAGTGATGAAAAGCGTGAGCTAATCAATGCATTAAAAAGCTTTATGCAGGCATTCTTTAGTCTAGAAGCTAAATTACGTGAAAAAGACGGTAGAGGATATGTTGAATCAGCTATAAAGATCTTGAAAGACGCAGCTTCTAGACTCGGAGAATTGGAGAAGGAAATGGAGGGGGGAACGGATGGCTGAAGACGTTATAGTAGTTGAAAACTTGACAAAGATTTTTAATGGAAGCTTGGTTGCTGTAGATCATATCTCCTTCAACGTTAAGAAAGGTGAGGCATTCGGCTTGCTTGGTCCCAATGGTGCAGGTAAAACAACGACTATCAATATGCTGACAACAATCCTAAAGCCTACCGAAGGTAGAGCATCCATACTAGGATACGATGTAGTTAAACATGCAAGCATAGTTAGGAGGTTGATAGGGATAGTCCCCCAAGAATATACAGCCGATGAAGACCTCACAGGATATGAAAATATAATTTTATGCGGGGACTTATATGGGATACCTAGAGATATCTCGAAGAAACGTGCAATTGAGCTTCTGGAACTTATGGAGTTGATGAGGTTCAAAGATAAGAAGGTTGAAACATATTCTGGTGGGATGAGGAGGAGATTAGAGCTTGCATGCGGTCTCATCAATAGACCCAAAGTGTTGTTCTTAGATGAGCCCACCCTAGGTTTAGACGTTCAAACTAGGTCAGCTATATGGAACTATATTAAGAGATTGAAGGAAGAATACGATATGACTATACTTATGACAACGCATTACATGGAGGAAGCAGATAGTCTATGCGATAGGGTAGCGATAATTGATTACGGCAAGATCGTGATTACGGGGACACCTCAAGAATTGAAGAGCTCAATAGGTAGCGATGTTATGGAGGTCATAATAAAGGAGGGGGATGACGTTACAAGCATACTCAAGAGCATAGACTATGTTAAAGAAGTTAGAAGGAGAAACGGAGGATCATATATGGTAAGATTAGAGAATGGAGAAATAGCTGCTCCTATCATTATTGACCATCTCAGACAGAAGGGATACCATGTCATAAGACTCTCAATCAGTAAACCGACATTAGATGAGGTCTTCCTAACATACACTGGTAGAGCTATGAGAGATTCGGAGGAGGCTAGAGAGATAGTAATGTCTCAGAGAATTACATTGAGGAGGGCGAGGAGATGATATCGGAGTCATATGATGGAGCTAAGCTTAAGGTGATGCTTCAGGGATTCTGGGGTTTAACTAGTAGAGAGCTGAAGAAATGGATGAAAGAGCCGATAATCCTATTAATGGCTGTAGTACAGCCAATTATGTGGATGATCTTATTCGGTAAATCAATGAATATTGGAGGAATCCTCTCACCTGCTATATTGGATAAGATAAATATTCCAGACATAAGAATCCCCGGCAACTTATTGAATCCACCAATAGATGGTGTAGTAACTATACCTAACTACGTAATCTTGGAGAATCTTAAAGGTACCCTCTCGATAATTAGCTTGAAAGCCATGGAATCGGTCTTCGGCGTCTCCGATTACTTCAGCTATCTAGCCGTAGGGATGATCTCTATGATAACGATATTTACTTCGACATTCTCTGGCATGTCTATTGTATGGGATAGAAGGCTTGGATTTCTATATAAGGTGTTAAGTACACCTGTTCCGAGGTCAGCTATAATATTGTCTAAAGTATTTAATGCAGCTGTACGGTCTATCTTCCAGTCAACGATAATTCTCGGTTTAGCTATATTCTTAGGAATAAGATTTAGTTCGACATTCAGCTTGCTAAATCTACTAGCAGTTTACTTAGCTATCTTGCTCTTCTCGACTGGTTTATCGTCTCTCTTCCTAGCTTTCGCTCTACGATCTACTAGGCATGAAACGCAAATGGCAATAGTAAACTTATTCACTATGCCCTTAATGTTTACGAGTAATGCGTTCTTCCCAACTAAAATAATGCCTGATTGGCTTCAAGGTATCGCATCCATAAATCCTGTAAGCTACATAACCGATGCTCTCCGCCAACTCACGATCTATCAGACAAACTACTTAACCCTATTAACAGATTTCATATATTTAACGGCCTTCGCTGTATCTCTCTCTACGGTAGGCATAGTCCTTTCATGGAAGTATCTAACCAAATAACGGGATCTAACAAGCTGCTTTTAAGATGGGGTTAACTTATATCTATCCGTTTTCTTGTTTACTATAGTGATGAAGATATTTAAAGACGAGGAGAAGCTTTCACCAGAGTATGTTCCCCCAAATCTTCCACATCGTGAGAATGAGCTGAATATGTTAAAGACATTTTTCAGTAGTGTTATCGATGGGACACCATCGATTTCTACTAGGGTTATTGTTTCAGGATCTGTCGGTACGGGTAAGAGTGCATTGGTGAAATTATTTGGTCAGAAAGCTGTATCGGAAGCCTCGAAGAAGGGAGTAGACTTGAAGTTTCTGTATGTAAATTGTAGGATAAACAGGACCGCCTTCTCGGTATTGAGGAAGCTGATAGAGCAATTGAAAGCTAGATTACCTGAGAGAGGATTATCGAATGAGGAGTTCATCCATAAACTTCTAGATTACCTTGATTACAAAGGATCCTGTGCTATCCTAGCTCTAGACGAGGTCGAGATGCTATTAAGAGAAGAAGGATCCGAACCACTTTACCTATTCTCTAGAGTTGGAGAAGAAAGATTAAAGATTCCCAGAGTATCTACTATATTCATATTTAGAAACCTTGAGATACTTGATGCACTTGACGCAAGTACGAGGAGCAGCCTTTTAGGAAATATAATCCATTTAAAAGAATACGATTATAACCAACTATACGATATAATAAAGTATAGAGCGTCTCTAGCTTTTAGGCCTGACGTACTGATGGAAGATGCAATACAATTAATTGCCGATATTGCAAGTGAGAGGGGAGATGCGAGGTATGCTTTAGACATACTGTGGAGAGCTGGGAAATATGCTGAAGCTGAGAATGCCTCTCAAGTAGCACCTGAACATGTGAGGAAAGCTGCTGCAAGTGTTTACCCTACTATCAGGAGGGAGCACCTGGAGTTTCTTGAGCAACATTCTAAGCTTATACTATTAGCTCTAGCTCAAGCTTTAGATGTCGAGAAATCTGCATATGTTACCTCAGGTATATTAAATGATTACTATAGAATGGTTTGTGAGGAGTACGATTTAGAACCTAGATCGTATACTAGCTTCTGGGAAGCACTCCAAAGACTTGATGACCTTGGGATAGTAAAGATAAGAGTTGTGAGCGAAGGCTCTAAAGGTAGGAAATCCTACATTTCCCTACCAGGTATTCCAACATCTATATTGAGGGAAGAGCTGAAGCCTCTACTACCGAGTAAAAAGACAAGACACTGAGGAGAGGATAAAAACTAGATAGAGATTCTCAAGTATACCCTGCTTCATCAAGACTTTCCCCTAGAACGCTTTACTGGCTTCTTCGCTTTTACTTCTTTAATCACGTCTTTCTTTTCTTCCACTCCACCGTATGTTTTCTTTAAGTATTCAACTTCTCCATCTGTAAATTCAAAGTATTCAGCTACTCTTGGTTTTGATTTATCTGCATGGGATATTATGAAGCCGATGTATGGGAGCATCTCCTTACCTGCTTTATATGAAGAGAGGTGGAGTCTAGAAGCAATCTTCCATGCTATGCTCTGTCTAATCTCTCTCTCATTCTTGTATTGCTGGAAGAGCCTAATCCTGTGGGGGAAAGTGAATTTCTGAAAACCTTTAGGCGGTGTTCTTCTTGCTACCGCAACACCCCCAGTCATTACTGGAATAGCGTACTTCATCAATCTCCACATTTGGAGTTTCTCTATTCTTGCGAAGTATATATCAGCTCTCGCAAGTAGATCAAAAGCTTGAGCTAGTTCATCCGGCTCAGTTATCTGAGTAGGAGCATTATCAAGTATCCATGTATAAATTGCTTGAGGCTCCAGCTCTAAACCTTCTATAGCAGCTCTAGCACCTCTGATAGATTTTGCATAGAAGATGTACCTTAAAGCCTCAAATATCTGTTTAACCCTATTTCTTTCTCCCAATACTTCTAGGTCTTTTTCGGTAAGAGTGTTCTTCCCAGTAGCGACTGCCTGTAGATCCATTATAGCTGACCTCAGGTCACCTTCTGATCTCTCAGCAAGCCTACTCAGTACGTCATCCGAAACTTTTATCCCTTCCCTCTCGCAGATTTCTTTTAACCTCTTTATAATAGCGGTTTTACCGAGCCTCCTAAATTCTATCATTAATGATTGCTCTCTGATAGGTGCTAGTTTCTGATCCCATGGGTTGTTTGCAACCATTACTATTGGCACTCTTGTTTCATTAATTATCTTCCTTAACGCTGATATTCCTCCAGCATCTTCTCTACCCGCTATCCCATCTACCTCATCTACTAGTATTATCTTTCTTGAGTATCCATCCAAAGAAGCATACTGGGATGATTCCCCAACTACTGCTCTCATCTTCTCCTCATTCCTCCAATCGCTAGCATTAACTTCAACCACATCGTACCCGTACTCTCTTCCATAAGCTAGTACTAAGCTTGTCTTACCTACACCTGCAGGTCCATAAAGTAGTGCAGCTCTCTTAGTTGGATTCCCCGTCTCCCAGCTCTTCATCCATTCGAGGAAAGCTTTCACGGAGTCTTGGTTACCTACTACTTCAGCTACCTTCCTCGGTCTATACTTTTCCGTCCAGAGCTGAGGCATCCCTATCTCCCTACGCTAACCTTCCTTGATTTGGCTGCGAGTCTAGCCAAGAAAGCCATAAGCTGGACTTCCTCTGTCCCTCCCTCAGCTATCCTATAGTCTACTTCTCCGAGTAAATCGATTAGTCCAAGTCTATCTTCTTCGCTTAGGTCTAGATAGAATAGTTCACGGTATATTGCTGAGACTATGTCTGAGCCTGCTAGCCCCTGCACGTATATTAACTTTCTTAACTCATCCCTTGCTTGTACAAAGTTTCCACTCATTGCTAATTCAAGTATCTTTCTAATCTCCCCCCTACTCACATAACCTAAGATATAGTAGACAGTCTTCTCATCTATTTTACGAGATATAGAAGCAGCTGCTTGTAGAGTGTTTATCGCTCTTCTCATATCCCCCTCGCTGAACTCGTATATTGTCTCCAGAGCTGCATCATCTACTTCAAGCTTCTCTTGTTCAGCGATCCACTTTATCCTTCCGATAATATCTTTCTTTAGCAATGGTCTAAACCTGAAAACCGCGCATCTACTCTGTATAGGCTCAATAATCCTATTGCTATAGTTAGCTGCCAGGATAAATCTACAAGTACCTGAGTACTGCTCCATAACCCTCCTAAAAGCATGCTGAGCATCATCCGTCAACTGGTCACTCTCATCGAGCAAGAGTATCTTAAAACCAACCTCCCCTCCCATAGGGATCTGCCGAGCAAACATCTTAACCTTATCTCTAATGGTCTGAATCCCCCTCTCATCACTATTGTGCAGTAAGACAGGTTTAGTTCCCCCCCAGAATACTTCCGAACCTGGTACTGAGACATCGTAAACATAGCCACCGTAATCTTCTATTTCCACGCTCGTTATCTTTAAGACATAGAGGGGCGACCTTACTAGATCTAGTAGACGATTATAGATTTCCCTCTCCTTAGCCGTTAGCCCATCCATGTCGATTTTCCGGAGAGTCTTGAGTAAAACTGACTTACTTATTCTGCTATTTTTCTTTCCATAGAGCTGATGTCTAAGTGGACGACGGATATTTCCTCCATGATTTTTCCCTATAAGGTTTAGGATGACCGAGAATGGGAGGAGGTCTGATTTAACGTATGAGAATCTGTTCGATTTCCATATCAATCTACATTCGTTTTGGAAAACTGAGCCTTCAATATTTGTTATGCTTGCTAACCATACTAAGTCTATTAATGCTTCCTGCGACCTTAATGTGTATCTTAAGACTCCACCCCATCTACCAGATGCATCCCCTATGTACCTTTTCATGAACTCTATCCTTGCAGAAGGGCTCATATTGAAGATGTCTTCGGGGATATGCTTAGTAGCCGCTCTTCTTTTAGAACCAGTATAAAATATATCTCCAAAATATCCTGCTAAGGGTGTGCCACATATAACTACGTTTATCAGACTCTTTCTAGAGCGATTGAATCCTGATGAGTCTATTTGAATGTACGGGTCTATGCCGGACGTGTCTTTTGAGAGGCTTACCTGCTTGTTTATTATTGGTTGGGCGTTCTTAAGCCCTAAGCTGGAGATTACTCTTCCACCTCTGCCGCCGAAACCTAAGCATCCTTCAGCCGTGTACAGATCCATCAACCATGGGAACTGGTCAGTCGTACTGTATTGAGTATAGGCTATTCTATTTATTAACTGCTTGATTACCTGCTCTGTTTTCAGGTCTATAGCTATAGAAGGTTTTTCAGAATACTGGTTTGAGAGCATTGTCTTAAAAGATACTAGGTAGTCTCCTACCCTTAGGTCTGAAGCCTTCTTCTCCACCAGTCTTCCATCAGAAGGGTCAATAATCATGACTGAGTGTTCCAGGCTCGTCCTAACTTCTCCGCCTTCATATCTTATCCTGACGACTTTACCTACTCTATGCCTAGAAATAGCTGAAACTGGTTTAAAAACAACTTGGAGTTTACAATCTAAAGAAAGTATCTCAGGTCCATTCTCTATTAGAACATATTCTACAGTTGAGCTCGGAAAATATCTTTCAGCGAATTCTCCTATGGTTGTTCGCTGGATTATACCATTATCTCTTATAAGTATAGGTGTATCAGGGGTTACTGAAGCATTTATTTCTACAAACCATCCATCTTCTATGTAGCTTGGTCCGTATAAGTCCTTTGCAAAAGCATGTGCTGTTGCTGTCTTGCCTACTCCTGGGGGGCCTGCGAAAAGCATGTGTGGGACGGCTTTTGTTTTTAGGATATTCTTTAAACTTGTAATTACTTCTTCCTGGTTGACTACATCATTTAGTGTTTTAGGTCTATACTTCTCAACCCATGGGAGTGTTGTAATCGTTTCTAGACTCATTTACTCCACCTGAGACTTTAATCTTATTCCAACCTATTAGTTTTTTCTTTCTATTTCAAGAAGTAATTACGATACGATGATGCGGATAACGTCGTTGAGAATTGACTATTCAATAACAGGGTTGGGCAGTCATATTGAAATCTATTTAAAGAGGGAAGATAGAACATAGTAGTCTTGAAATGCTTTATACACTACTAGCCTTACCACTTCTTCGTTTGAATGTTGAGGCTAGATCTCGGTATTTTTATACTCTTGCCGATGTCTACTAGCTGACCCAAGTATTCTCGTTTCATTGTAGCATCTCAACCATTGATGGTTGCGTTAAAAATATCATAACATAAGTCCAACTGGTATCGAATATACTAGACTAGTTTTATCTTGAAGATTGATTGTGCATTCTCTGTCGTCTTTTCTTCAACCTTGTCAATCGAGATAGATTTCAGCCTGCCTATCCATTCTGCTGAAATCTTAATATTTGATGGTTTATTGATTTCCCCTGGGATAGGTGATAGAGCAGGTGCGTCAGACTCAAGTAGTAGATTCTCTAAGGGTGTTCTTCTTACTATTTTTTGCTTCTGCTGGCTCCTAGCTATTGAGGGTGGGATGCTAAAGTAGTATCCTTTCTTTACTGCTTCTTCAGCATGGGATGTAGAACCGTCGAAAGCATGCATTATCGTTTTCTCAGCATTATGTTTAAACAGTATTTGTAGTGCGTACTTGCCTGCAGATCTGGAATGTACTATTAATGGTAGGCTGAGTCTTCTGGCAAGCTCGATAAACTCTACAAAGATTTTCTCCTGTAAGTTCCTATCAACATTTATTGAAGGATGATAGTCTAGTCCAACTTCACCAATCGCAGTTATCTTGTCTGAGCTCTTTTCAATCAATTCTACTACTTTTTCATAATCTTCTAATTCGTATGGCATGAGACCAATCGAGGGGTAGATAGTTTTGTAATCGCTTAATTCAAGAAGCTTTATGGAGTCCTTAAATCCGAGGCTTGAACTAATAAATGCTTGCACTCCAACGTTCTTCGCTTCATTAATTATCTGGCTAAGTCTATCTTGGAAAACACTATCTGTGAGATGACAGTGAACGTCGATCATCATTTCTATATAGTTTCATTGGTTTACCCAATTCAAATATCTTAATATTCTATTCTCCACATCCCTTAACTAGAAGTTAGCCAATTAATTATGTGTTAGGCTGTGTGCTATATCAGTAGATTAGGAAATTTTTTTAAGAGAGTATGTGAATCATTATTTTATGCCATATGTGTATCAGGGAGTTGAGATTAGCTGGCTTGGGCATGATTCTTTCTATGTCAGGCATTCTGATAAGAGGATATACTTCGACCCATACAAGATAAAGCCGAAAGAAAAAGCAACGCACATATTTATATCTCATGACCATTTCGATCATCTCAGCATAGATGACTTAAGAAAAATAGCTACAGCGGATACAGAGGTTGTAGCTGCAGAACCCTGCAAGAAACAGATTAGCTCTCTGAAAACAGGCTTGTTAAAGTTTGTTAAGCCGGGAGACGAGTTAGAGGTTTCAGGAGTAGGCGTAAAGGTTATCCCCGCATATAATATTAATAAGTTTAGAGAGCCCGGCGTTGTATATCATCCCAAGGTGGCTGGCGGAGTTGGATACATAGTTGAAGTAGGTGGAGTTAAAATATACCATGCTGGAGATACAGATTTCATTCCTGAGATGAAGGACTTAAAGGTGGATGTTGCATTAACACCTGTTAGTGGAACATTCGTAATGACTGCGGATGAAGCAGCTCAGGCAGTAAATGAATTTAAGCCTAAGATTGCTATACCTATGCATTATGGAGCGATAGTTGGAAGTAGCAGGGATGTTGAAGAATTTAAGAAGAAAGCAAGGGTGGAAGTAGTAGTACTTGAGAAAGAGTGAGTAAGAATATGAGTGAGTGTAGCCATGAATATGTTTACGGTGGGCTGGTAAATGTTTTCGATGGAAAGAAACTGCTTAAAGTCTTCGAATATTGGAAGTGTAGAAGATGCGGTAAAGTAAGAGCTGGATATAGGTCTCCAAGCTGTACATCCCCAACTGATGGTCTCCTACCAGAACCTAAAGGTGACGGAAGATGGATGATCCTAATATGCAAGCAAACCAAGAATGTAGAAGCATACTATGTAAAATCTGGAGAGAAAATCGTACATACATGTAGAAATCGCGAAAAAGAATTATACATCAATGATGAATACAAGGTTTTAAGTAGGGAAACGGAGGAGCTGGAAGGTCACTATGGTTTCCTACTAGAAGACATATCCCCAGGAGTAATTGATATCTCGAAAGACCCAGTAAAGATCATTAAATCTACTTAGAGTATAGCCTCCCCCATCTCTGAAAGCTTATGTGTAATCTTTTCAATATCTTCTTCATTATTATAGAAGTCTACGGATATTCTTAGGATTCCCGGTCTAGCAGAGACTACAACCCCATCTCTTAACAATTTCTCAGCAACATCGTAGGAATTTCTTGTTGAGAGACTTACTATCCCACTCATTCTATCTTTCTCAACCGGAGAGAAGATTTTGAAATTCTTCTCAGCCAATTCGTTTATGAGAATTGACGTAAGACTCTGTATTCTTCTCCAGCTGGATTCTATATTGATTCTCTGAAAGAACCTGAGAGATTCTGCTAACCCAACTACTGTTGGCCCAGCCCAGCTACCCCATTCATATCTAGAGGCGCTACTAGCTGGTTGAGAGTTCAGTAAAGGTAGGGGTCTCCCAAACAATCTAGTCTCTCCTCTAACCATTCTCTCAATTACGGAGTCTTCTACACCTAGCCAGCCTGTCCAACAATCTGTCAATACGGTATCTAGTAGTTCTTTTTTAATGCATAAGAATGCTGCTCCGCTAGGTGCTAGTAGCCACTTGTATGATCCACATACAGCTATATCGATATCTAGACCTCTTAGGTCGATCGGGAATACTCCAGCAGCATGGAATATGTCGCTTAAGACTAGAGCTCCTTTTTCATGAGCTATTCTAGAGATTGTTCTCAAGTCTTCAACGTATCCTGTAAGCCATCCAACTGAGTCTACTGATACTAGTTGAGTATGTTCGTCTATCAGCTTTTCGTATTGTTCTATGGGGATTCTCCCATCAACATATCTTGCAACTTTAATTTCTCTAATTATCTTATTCCTTAAGAGGGATGAGAAAACGTTGAAATTTGTTGGGAAATTATGTTCAGCAACTACTATGTTTGATTCTCTCCTCCACTTTATCGAGGAGGCAGCAGCAATTAATCCTGTAGATGCGTTCGGTACAAGTGCTACCTCATCTTCTTTAACTCCAACAATCGAGGAAAATAATCTGCGAGCCTCAATTACATCTTTTATAACCCTATCCCAATCCTCGCCTTCATACAACCATCTATCAATAAACTCAACTGTAGCTCTGTGAACTTGCTCTGACATGGCTCCGCTGGAGGCAGTATCTAGATACGTGTATCGGGAGAGGAGGGGGAAGTCCGATCTTAACCTTTCAAAATCCATAGGCAACTTTATCCAACTACCCGGTAATAAATCATTCTTTCTTGAAGATCCTCAAAGTAGAGCATAGATTATGATACCGGTTCGTAGATTATTCCTAGCTGTTTTGCATAATTGTATGCTTCTAGTATTTCTTCTCTATACGGTCTTCTAGCAATGTCTTTATAGAGTTCAGGCTTTAAGACGACTTTATGTTCAGGTCTATACTGCTCCATAATATTCACTAAAACCCTATCTTTGATGTTATCTGCTATCCATCTAAGTATCGGCTTGGTATCACATTCAAGATGGTTTGGGAGTACAAGATGCCTAATGATCATGTCTCCATTCTCTGATGCAATTAGATGGTTTCTAGTTACTACCTCTCTATAACCTTTCTTTGAGCCGACTTTTGAAAGCCTCTTAGCACACTCATCACTCCAATACTTGAAGTCTGGTAACCATATATCAACGATATCTACTAGCAGTTTCATCGCCTCCTCACTCATGTACATGTTGCTATTCCACAGGATTGGAACGTTTACATCTAGATACTTAAGAGATTCAAGGATTATGTGGAGATTAGGCGTAGGCTCACCTCCAACATAATTTATATTTGCAGCTCCGTCTATTCTAAGCCTTCTAGCAATAGATGCAAGCCTCCTTGCATCAGATTCTACACCTGCATCCGCGATACTTCCACTAGGTTGTGAGATGTCCCAGTTTTGACAGAATACACAGTGAAATGTGCATGATGCGAAGAAGATTGTACCTGAGCCTCCCTTACCTTCTATGCCTACGAGAGGTGCTTCTTCACCATAATGATGGAAGAAGCTAGAGACGTATCCTCTATGATCAAGTTTACACACGCCTATCCGCCCCTCTAATCTATTGACGCTGCACCTCCATTCACAGAAATGACATCTCTTCAATACACGGTATGCGAGATTAATCTTTAAGTCTAAGAAAGAAGGTTCTACAGTCTTGAGCTTATCTGGATTAGCGCTTTTCTTAAGATATTCATCGAACAACTCTAGTGCTTCTCTATGCAGCTCATCATTATGTTCCCATAATTCTTCATCTGAAGCATCATTAAGCCTTACATCTACAGGGATAGACTTTAATATCATAAACTTCGCTGGAGTCTTATTCAACATAACTGACCTATACCATCTCAGCCTTTTTAGGACTTCATCATTACGCCACACCATTACTGCGTCAGGCCTATACAATACTATACTCAACTTACAGTAGTCCCCAGGTATACCCCTTTTAAGGAGATTGTTAAATATTTCTATATTACGCCGTGAGCTTCTATCTGCGGTCTTCTCAAGTAATATTTTTCTAATAGTTAGCTACGTAAGCATGTATGGTTTCTAGAAGACATAATCCATCTGCTCTTAAATATTTTTCAAAACTGACTGATAGAGAGCATGCAATATTCGAGGCTGGAGTATCTCTTGGAGCAATCTTCCACCAACTCGTAGGTATGCCTGTAAACTTAGAGGAGAAGGAGGAGCTTGAGAGAGCTCTAAGTAATGCCTTCTGTACTCAGCCATTTAGAGTAAAAGCAGAGATAAAGATTAATGTTGAGAAGATTGCAAGAGGGTTAATTGAGCCATACAATTATGGTGTAATTACCCCAGAATCTCTTGATGTTAGAGTCATAGTAGAGTATGGTGATGTAAGAGTTAAGGCAAGACTGAGGTGGATTGATGAGTTAGGGTATCCATTGATGTATGTTGAAGATGTTACCTAAATGAGGGCAGCCTAACCCCTCTCTGCCCTTGATATCTCCCTTTGTATGGTTTCTCCACAGCAGATGATAGCTTAGCGAAGACGACATGTAGGAATCTATCTCCACGGTAAAGCTTTACCGGGAATTCTCCACCTACAAGCTCTATGGTCAGTTCTCCTTCAAAGTTTGCATCAATGATTGTTGGTGGGATCGTTAACCCAACTCTTGCATAGCTGCTCCTCAGGTTTACGAAACCCATCAAGTCTACTGGAAGCTTGATATACTCAAGAGTGTGGAGCAGGACGTGTTCATGAGGCCATATGATGAAGTCTTCTCCCTCTTCGATAGTATAGAATCCCTCGATCCTCTCTGTATTCCTAGTGTCTAGGGGCTTATCGGTTTTCTTCATCCTAGCGACCATCCTACCTATTCTAAGGTCTACACCATTCTCTCTAACTATAGATTCGTCAAAAGGCTCTATAATCAGACGTCCACCCTTGATGTATGCCCAGAGGTCGAAATCACTTAAGATCAAGCTTCACCACTTCTAGGATGATTAACTTCTCTTTAAAACTATAGTTTGCCATAAAAAACTGATCAACTAGGCAGAGTGCCTTGGTTATACGTATATAATATCCATATCTTTTACTATGTAGACTTTACACCCAATATTTTTTCTAAGTTTAACCTCAAGCTCTTTTTCTCTCCCTTCCCAAGCTGGATATAGATGATTCACAAGGAGCAACTTGGGTTTCGCTCTTCTCCCAACCTCCACTAATTCTTCATCGGAAGTATGTCTTCCTAGGAGTAATTCTTTTGGGAATGAACATTCATGTATGAGGATGTCTACGCCTTCTGCAAGCTTTATCATCCTCTCATCGTACATAGAATCCCCAGAATACGCTATGGTTACATTATCTACTTCCAGCCTATATGCTAAACCATCATAATGCTCGACAGATACAGCATAAACTCTAAGATTGCCTGATTCTTCCACGAGACCCTCTCCCACCTCATGGATTCTAAGGAAATCTAGATTACCTATCATTTCTGAAAGATACCCATATACGCCTCCATGAGAACACAATTTATCTATAAAGCTTGATAGACGAGCTGGACCATAGATGTCAAGAATTTGAGGGCTTCGGAGAGGACCGCCAAGCTCGTTAAACATCCTAATCTTTACCAATGCTGGAAGATCCAGTGTATGGTCTAAGTGGAAATGGGTTATGAATAATCTATCGATAGAATTGGGGTGGATATTCATCCTCCTCAATTTCTCTATAGTCCCTGGTCCAATATCTAAGAGTATCCTACCCATAGGATACTCTACGAGGAATGATGTTGAGAATCTATTTTTTGTTGGAATTATCGAGCCTGACCCTAGAACTATTATCTTCAGAGTATTCACATCCTCTTAGAGAGTATATCGATCCAGGGATTATCTCTAAGATAGGAGGGCAAGGCTTCTTCATCATTATAGTCTGCAGCTTTACTCTTTATTGGCTCGCTTATTCCTTCTTCACCGATTATGGAGGGCTTCGTCTTTTCAAGCTCACTAATCCTACCTGCTAGTATTCTCTGCTCTCTCTCTAGTCTATCCAATCTAGCCTCCATTTCCTCAAGTATCCTCGTAATCCTAGAGATCTCAGACCTTAGGAGAGCAATCTCGTTGATAGGAACATTATGTGCGTTTTTCCGAGTATCTTCTACTTTTTCTTTCCTATTATTGTCTAGTCTAGGAGGTATGATTTCTTCCGCTCCCATCATGTCGTAGATTATTAATCCTACCCCATACTTAACTAAGACGCTATCATCGATAATCTTTGAGTATCTCCTCGGTACTGCAAGAATCACGCCACCGTATTTGCTTTGAAGCTTCAGGGTCTCAATTAATGTTTCATGTATCATAGACCTTGAATTACATGAGTCTTCACTTAGAATATTTACAGCTATCTCTACCTTACCATCGGAAAGGATTAGTTGACTATCTACCTCCATCGATCCATTGTTTCTCGATACCTCGTAGAACCCTTCATCCATTAGTAAGCTAGATATTATATCTTCTACTGTTGGTCTCCTACGCATAGTTTAACCATCCCTCCATTCTTTCCCATCTCCACCTAAAATCATAGGGAACAGCATATCCATAGACTATGCATCCTCTCCAAACAGAATATGTTGGCTCTCTAGCAACTGTTGCTTGGATATTCTCTATCCCCCTCTCTTTCAACATAATCCTTATCTTCTCATCCGAAGTGACGGCGACTCCTTCTAACCCGCTGGGTGTATTCCAGTTGAAGTTTCCACCCGACAAGATAATCTTAGAGTATAGGTGAGGCTGAAGTTCAATAGAGCATTTCTCAGCTGCTTGAATTATAGCTTCCGCCATATCTGTCATTCCATAGAAGTATGTATCCCCTATCTTTACATCGCTTGGTCTAGGCATCCCTCTTTTGAAGTAGCTTTGAAAGATCTCATGCCCAGGATTGAAGACGTATTCACCGATCAAGAATCTTGCCCAACTTTCATCTCCTAGATCTATCTTAATCCTCGTACCTTCTATCCTTATCTCCCTCCTTACTTTGTCTGGATTCCTCCTAGCAAAATCTATAGCTTCTTCAAGCCGTCTAGGTAGGAGGCCTATCTGCTCTTTAACTCTTCTAACTAGTTTTTCTTCCTTAGCTAAGTCTCCGTAACCAGTATCTTTGAGAATCTCCGAAGTTAAAACATTCGCTGCGCTTCCACCCCTATTGAGAGCTAGAACCGCATTTCTTACCGGATACATTGAGATTGGGCATACCTGGGTGTTCCCATGACCGCTTTCAACAACTACGCATGTTGGGATCTTATGGGCAATAGCCACCGCTAGAGGTTGGGGAATTATCGTAGCAGCTCTAACAAACATTCTCTCAGTATTTAGTTCTCCAAATATGTCGAATAATTGTTCATACATGTATCTAGGAGCTACTACCGCTAGGCTTGCAACAACATAGAACCCTCTGAAATCTGGGTCGCTTGGAGCGAAGTTTTCAAGGGCATACCTAGTTAATTCTCTCGTTACTTGCCAAGCTTTCACATCATTCCTTTCCACTATACCGTTCCTCATAGGATAGACTAGCCTCTCTGCGACGTCTTCTCTTGATTCAAGGAATAGTGGGAGTTCTTTTCCCACTACGATATTTCTACTCACACCCATCACTCTAGACATGACAGAGTCCTTTTCGGTAAAGTATCCTCTATTCTCTGTTACTTCGGGCACCTCACCGATCGTTATGGGACCATACTTAAAATCGCTAGTACCATAATCTATCCCAAATACATGTGAACGCTTGTATTCTTCACTCAATGTTGGCTCACCTCGCTGATTAAGATTTTCCTAAGAAGCTTCGAGTAGATTTTTCCAATGCAGCCAATATCTCTTAAGCTAACTCTTTGGCTTACTATAATCTTACCGGCAGCCGGATATGTCTCAAGTAGAATTTCAGAACCTCCAAGCTTCAACCTCTTTACTTCATTACAGTTAAGATGTAAGCCTAGCTCTTTAGCTACACTTTCTACATTGATATTCCTAAAGCAATAATAAATATCAATATACCAGCAATCGGTCAGTAGGCATCCAAGAAGCTTCTTAAGCGTCTCGACGTTCGGGAAACCAACCCTACTTCTTAATGATAATAGAATCTCCAATCCATCAATACTCTCCACAGTAGATTCTATTTCTAATTCATCTTTTACTACTCTTCTATCCGTTTTTATCCATCCATTTGAAGATAGATTTGACGATATCCTTTCCCATCCTCCCGGTTCTTGGTAGAACCTACATGCAAGCTTTATGTCAGAAACAGGCTTGTCCAAGTTACTCCGTAAAATTAGTTAATTTACTAAGATATATTTCTTGGAGACTCCGCTGAAAATGGGAAACACTAATTAATTGAAGACTACCTTAGTGATCTCATGGTTAAAGTCTGGAGGAAAGCATCCTGGATAAGTATTGGAGGGGGGATTTCAACGATCCCGTTAAGCTATGATGATAACTGTCTCTTGATGATGTTTAACATTAAAGCTGGTGCGGAGGTGCCTTTACACAGTCATCCCCAACCCCAGTATGGGCTAGTTATCAAAGGAAGAGGATACTTTACAACAAGAAAAGACAAGATAGACGTGTCAGAAGGCGACTCATATTCTATCCCAGCCAATGAGGAACATGGATTCTACGCCATCGAAGACGTATTAGTAATAGACGTGTTTTCACCACCCCGAACAGACTATTTTAACCTAGCACGGAAGCCAGACATAGAAGCCTAATTCATACCCGTCATTGAAAGAATAGACCTCACGTATCCGATCTAGGATGATATATTAGCGAGAATCATGGGCTCCGCAACACTAATGCAGCTGACTGTAATATTTCCATCATCTCAATATCAAGAGATAGTAGGTTGCTAGGCATCTTAAGTAAGTAAAAATAAGGATTGCCAGGTTAAGTAAATGGAGGTCCTGATGATTTTAATCCTTTACTTTATTTAACTGGACTGACGGCTTACCGAGTCATCGGCGATGAAGCTCTAACTTAATTAATGGATTGTCGAGAAGCGCAGATCAATCTCGGTGAAGTATGTAATCCATTTTAGTCTCTATACGGATCATAGTATGTGCTGAGTCTCTAGAGATTCCAACCATCTTGGATCAGTAGCGTTAAATAGATGGGAGAGGCTGGTAATGGGGGAGAAGAGAGGAGATGCCTAGAGTTAAGAAGATCTCAGAAATCTTAGATATACTCCACCAGAAGGACCAGATCCGAAATATAGGCATAATCGCCCACGTAGACCACGGCAAGACTACTACGACTGATAGCTTACTTGCAGCTGCGGGTTTACTTTCTCCAACATTGGCTGGAAAGGCACTCGCACTAGACTACCTAGAAGAAGAGCAGCAAAGGCAGATGACGATCAAGGCTGCCAACATATCTCTCTATTATGAGATGGACAGTAGACCATACGTAATAAACTTGATAGATACCCCAGGTCACGTAGATTTTAGTGGTAGGGTGACTAGAGCGTTGAGAGCTATAGATGGAGCGGTAGTTGTCGTAGATGCTGTTGAAGGGGTGATGACGCAGACTGAGACTGTTATTAGGCAAGCTGTCCAAGAAAGAGTGAAGCCAGTGCTATACATCAATAAGATTGATAGATTAATTAAAGAACTTAGACTTACTCCTGAGAAGATACAGGAAACCTTGGGGAGGATAGTCCTGGAAGTTAATAGGCTGATAGAGATTTATGCTGAGCCAGAGTATAGAGAAAAGTGGAAGGTAAGCTTTCAAGCGGGCAACGTAGCTATTGGTAGTGCGAAAGATAGATGGGGGTTCACGCTCCAGCAAGCTCAAAAGAAGGGAATAAAATTCTCAGATGTTCTGAAAGCCTTCACAAACAATGATGTAGAATGGCTTAGGGAGAACACGCCTCTCCATGAAGCTATACTCGAGATGGTTATAACGCATCACCCTCCACCGCATATTGCTCAGAAGTATAGGATACCGAGGATCTGGAAAGGAAATATAGAAGATGAAGTAGGAGAAGCAATGCTGAACTGTGATGAGAAAGGACCAGTAGTAATGGTTGTTACAGATGTAAAAGTTGATCCGCAAGCTGGAGTAGTGGCCACGGGAAGACTATTCAGTGGAACGGTGAATGAGGGGGGCTACATACTAATAGTTGGAAGAAACATTAGGAAGAGGATTCAGCAGGTTACGGTCTACATGGGTCCAAATAGAGAGATTGTTGGAACTCTACCCGCAGGGAATATCCCCGCACTCCTTGGAATAGAAGAAGCTAGAGCAGGAGATACTTTAGCAACTGTTGAAACTATACCTTTTGAATCTTTAAAGTATGTATCCGAACCGGTTGTTACAATATCTGTTGAGCCGAAGCATAGTAGAGACCTACCGAAGCTAGTAGACTTCTTGAACAAGCTTAGTATCGAGGACCCCACCCTTGTAACTACTGTAAGACCTGAAACAGGCGAGTACCTGATAAGCGGTATGGGTACACTTCACCTAGAGATTGCTTTAACTTGGATAGCTAAAGCTGGCCTTGAAGTAGTAGCTAGTAAACCAATAATCCTCTACAGAGAAACCATCACCCAGAGGGGCAGAGTATTTGAAGGCAAATCCCCGAATAGGCATAATAGAATCTATATTCAAGTCGAACCACTTGAAGAGGAGATCATAGAGCTTATTAGAAGAGGAGAGCTATTCGATGAAATGGATAGAAAGCAGATAGCCAAGATACTTAGAGACCATGGATGGGATGCAGATATGGCTAGAGGGGTCTGGGCGATCGACCCTAGAGGAAACATCCTTGTTGACATGACTAAGGGTGCACAATACCTTCAAGAAAGTAAGATGATGATTATTGGAGGGTTCCAGAGAGTTGTACAAGAAGGCCCGTTGGCTGGAGAGAATATGCGTGGTATAAGAGCTATATTGGTAAATGTTGAACTACATGAAGACCCTGTTCATAGAGGATATGCTCAGATAGCTCCAGCAACCTGGAGAAGCATGTATGCAAGCATATTAAGTGCAAACCCGATACTCCTTGAACCAGTTTTAAAGATTGAGGCTAAAGTCCCACCAGACTTAATGGGTGCGGTGACAAGCGTCGTAACATCTAAGAGAGGTAGAATCCTACAGGTTGCTCAACAAGAATATATAACAGTAGTCTCTGGAGAGATCCCTGCCGCTGAGACCTTCGACTTGAGCGAGGTTATGCGTGGAGCAACAATGGGTAAAGCATTCTGGGCAACAGAATTCTATGCTTGGAAGCCAGTGCCCTCATCAATAAGAGATAAGGTCATAGAAGAGATAAGAAAGAGGAAGGGACTCCCATTAAGTATACCGAAGATATCGGATTTCGTAGAAGAAGAATAAAGCAGGATAAACATCCTAGAAAACTTTTAATAATCATTGTAAACAATAATACTACGTGCGTAGGAGTATGTATTCTCGAAAAAGTATTAAAGGCATGTCTAGAGCAGTCGTTCTACTCGTTGCAATAATCGTAATACTTTCTGCTGTAGCAGCTATTGAGCCATTTATAATTCCCGCCAGAGAAATCACCGTTACTAGAACCTACACTACGACTGTTGGAGCAGCTCAAACTATAACTCAGACTGTTACCATTGAAAAAACAGTAACAGGGGTTGCTAGAGATGTAGTTTGGGAGAATATTCAAAAGAGGGGGACAATAATCGTTGGGACATCTCCAGACTGGCCTCCATTCGAGTTCTTAGACCCTAAGACAGGAAAATTAACGGGTTTTGAAGTAGAATTGATGGAATTGATAGCTGACAGGCTTGGATTGAAAGTAGATTGGAGAACGATGGATTTCGCTACGATTATAGTAGCAGTTGAGCATAAAGACATAGACCTGGGGGTTAGCGGTTTCTCTGTAACCCCTGAAAGACTTGAAGTAGTCCAGTACACCCTATATCACACTATAACTGAATCACAGTTAATAATGCTGAAAGATAAAGCTGAGAAGCTGGGAATAACCCGACTTGAGAAACTGGAACAAGTTGCAGACTACAAGATGGTTGTAGGTACAGGGTCTGGGACGACTCAAGAAGCAGAGTTAATGGATCTAGTTAAGAGGGGGGTAATTTCTTCGGGGGCGGCTAGGTCTTATGATGATTTTGGTGTAGCTCTAGAAGACTTAAAGCTTGGCAGGATTGATGCACTCTATGCAGAGACACCTATAACCACTTGGTGGATAATGACTGAAGAAACACCGTTAGTCGTTGTCTTCAGTAAACCATACTGGCCAGTCGCATTTATAGCTCATAAAGACTCAGATGAGCTTGTATCGAAAATAAATGGAGTACTTGCTGAATTAATAGTTGAAGGTAAAGTTGCTGAACTATACAAGAAGTGGACCACGCCTCCAAGCTAGATAACCTGATAAATAACCATGACACCCCTTGAACAAATAATATTCCTGCTGAAAGCAGTCCCAGTAACCCTAGCAATATCCTTCCTATCTTTTTTACTCGGGCTAGGCCTAGGAGTATCCCTGGCATTCATGAGAATATATGGTGTAGCTCCTCTAAGATATTTTTCAGATAGTTATGAGAAGTTTTTTAGATCTGTTCCAGTGCTCGCAGTAATGCTGCTTCTGTATTTCGGTATTGGACCGTTAGTCCCGGTCTTTAAAGACCCATTCTTCACTTCTGTAATCTCCTTGGGAATAGTTAGTGGAGCAAACCAGTCCCAGATCTTTAGAAGTGCTATTGGAAGTGTAGGTAGAACACAGATGCTTGCAGCCATATCTATTGGTTTAACACAACTGAAAGCAATGAGGTATGTTATTCTACCACAAGCATTGTTTCTAGCCGTACCAGGCTTAGGTAGTGAAATTGCACTACTAATAAAAGATTCAGCATACTCATTCATCATTGGAGTGATAGAGTTAATGAAGCACACAGATATTCTCAGAGCATCACAAAGATCATTAATCCTTCCTTACATCGCTTCTGCAATAATATATGTAGTCATGACTTTCCCAGTAGCGACTTACCTAGATAAGTGGGGCACTCGTAAGAAAAAAATTCTAGGACTTTCCTAGCCATAAGAGTGAGAGTAAACTATAATGAGTTCATTGTTAAGAAGTATGCTATTGTGTAGTATGGCCTAGAATGTTTAAGCTAGGTTAATGGATAATATTCATTCAAGGAGGTGATGTGGAATGGTGAAAACAGTAAGATTGGTTAATCTTACACCACATGAGCTTAACATTTATATTGATGGGAAGGTGGCTTTATCAATTCCTCCACCACCAGAAGGTACGCCGATTCCAAGAGTTCAGGTGAAATCAGAGATAGTAGGAGAGATTGATGTTGATGGAGTAAGCATACCCATAAGGAAGGTCATGTATGGCGATGTTGAGAACCTGCCAGAGGAGAAGGAGGATACCGTATATGTTGTCTCAACTTTTGTAACGCTTGCATTAAGGGAGGAAGGGATTGAAAGGAGAGACTTGTTACCGCCTGCTACAAACGTGGATAGTGCAGTAAGGGATAATGCGGGAAGAGTCGTAGGTGTTAAGTATCTACAGATGTTGTGGTGATATTATGAAGAGTACTAGAGGGGAGATTAAAAAGTTTGTGAGGGATGCTCTTGAAAGTAGGGGCGTTGTTCAAGAGATAAAGACGGTTGAGATCCACGATCCACATAAAAGAGTGGAGAATTGTTATGGTATTATGAGGGGAAAAGCCGTAACCTTGAAAGTCTTTGACTCCCTAACATAATATAGCTATTATACCATATACTTATTCCTTAATATTCTCATATCCCGTTTGACGATTTATGACAATTGAGTGTTGTTTCAATGAGTGCCTTAGATAAGCGTAGATGAATAGACATAACACACGTCCCGCCTGTCTAAGTGAAGATGATATGGATAATAGTTTTTCATACGTGGTTAGCTGGATTGATTTTCTTACTGAGTGGAATTAAAAACTTTAAATGGAGAAATTTTACGATAGTAATTATGGGGAGCCGTAAGAAGAGGGAGCTAGCGTTATGACAAGCATACTGGAATGCCGAGATTTAACGAAAGTTTATGGAAAAGTCATAGCAGTAAATAATGTTTCTCTAGGAATAGGTAGAGGTGAGACAAAAGTAATTTTTGGTCCAAGTGGTTCAGGGAAGTCAACATTATTGAGATGTCTAGGTTTACTTGAGAAGCCTACGAGAGGCTCAATATACTTTAATGTGGTGGACGTGTATGCTTCTAAGCAGGACTTAAATAAACTTAGAGCTAGAATAGGGTTTGTTTTCCAGGATCCTTCACTCTTTCGGCATTTGACAGCTTTAGGAAATGTAATGCTAGGCTTAAAACATGTATTAGGTTTACCAGATGCTGAAGCGAGAAGAAGAGCTTATGAAGCATTGAGGCTCGTCAAAATGGAAGATTGGGCTAACTATTATCCAGCCCAGCTTTCCGGAGGTCAGCAACAGAGAGTTGGGATCGCTAGAGCAATTTCTATGGATCCAGAAGTAGTACTTTTTGATGAGCCTACGGCTGCTCTAGATGTTGAGTTGAAATGGGAGGTTATAGCTGTAATGAAGGATCTTGCAGATAGAGGTACAACGATGCTTGTAGCAACCCATGAGCTCCGCTTCGCAAGGGAAGTCGCAGATGAAATGATATTCATGGACCAGGGTCAAATAATAGAAGTTGGATCTCCGGATCACTTCTTCACATCCCCAAATACTGAGAGAGCTAAGAAATTCATGGCGAAGATTTTGGGGTGATACATTAATAGATGTTATTCCTGCTTGATTATTCAACCTTCATAATAGGTGGTTTCCTCATAACAGTGGAGGTAACTCTCATAGGGGTTGGATTAGGATTAATACTAGGTATCTTAGCAGCATTAGGAGACATCTTCGGAGGTAGGATCGTTAAGATAATCGTAAACATTTATGTTGAATTCTTTAGAGGTTCACCGTTGATTGTTCAACTCTTCATATTCTACTTCACCATCCCAATGATAACTCGTATTAGTATTGATGTTATGGTTACAGCTATATTGACTTTAGCACTGAATAGTGGAGCTTACCAGAAAGGATACTTGAAAGGTGCTATGGAAGCAGTCTTCAAGGATCAGCTAATGGCGGCCCTATCACTTGGGCTGCCCATGTGGAAGATCTTTCTGTATGTTGTTATTCCACAAGCATTAAGGATTGTTATACCTGCATGGTCGAATGAGCTTGCATCAATGGGTAAAAGTACTACAGCTCTAATAGTTATAGGTGTTAGAGAGTTCCTGAATACAGGGATATCTATTACAGCTCAGACTTTTAGGCCTCTTGAAACCTATGCCTTCATAACTATAACGTACTTCGTCTGGATATACTCGATGTTGAAAGCCCTAGATATACTATACAATAGGATAAAAATTCCAGGTCTGGAGCCCATCATATAAATTCTATGGGGAATCTTCTTTCTCAGATGCTCCGGATCGTTCTATCCTACTTCTGACTAGGATACTGATTCTTCCTGCAATCTTCTCTGCGATCTCTACGAATGCTTTACTAGCTGGGGAATCTGGGTCTCTAATAATTACCGGTCTACCTAGGTCACCACTCTCTCTAACTTCTGGGCATAAAGGTACTTCGCCAAGATATGGGATTCCAAGTTCCTGGCATATTTTATGCACGTTCCCAGACCCGAAAATCTCTATTCTAGAACCACAGTTTGGGCAGACAAAGTAACTCATATTCTCTACTATACCTACTACTTCGACGTTGAGCTTCTGGAACATTCTTAAAGCTTTCAGTGCAATTCTTAAAGCTGCATCCTGAGGGGTAGTAACGATAACTACTCCTGTAAGAGGAATTGCTTGAGCAAGGCTAAGTGAGGCATCTCCAGTACCTGGCGGGAGGTCAACGATTAAGTAGTCTATATCGGCCCAATCTACTTGATTCAACATTTCTTCTATCGCCTTCCCTACCAGCGGCCCCCTCCATATTATCGGTGTATCCTCTGGTGCGAGAAGCCCGATAGACATAACTTTAATACCCATATAGGATAATGCCGGCTCAACTCTATCTCCACCTACATAGAAGGGTGGGCGTATTATATCGAGCATCTTAGGTATAGTTGGTCCATAGATATCTGCGTCGAGTAATCCTACGCTAGCTTTTCTCGATGCTAATGCTAGAGCTAAATTCACAGCTACAGTCGATTTCCCTACACCACCCTTCCCACTAGCAATCGCAATTATATTCTTCACACCCAATATACTCTTTTGACCTGGATAAGGAAGAACTCTAGAAGAAACCTTTACCCTAACTTCTTTGACGTCACTTAACTTCTCAACAGCCTCTCTAGCATTCTTCTCCAAGACGCTCCTAAGGGGACATGCAGGAGTTGTAAGCTCAAGAATAAAAGATACAACCCCATCTGCCTCAATCTTCAAATCTCTAACCATACCTAGGCTCACGATATCTTTCCCAAGCTCCGGGTCTACAACATTCCTCAATGCTTCCAAAACATCTCTCTCAGAAACCACGGTACACCATTAATCCAATCTTTACACTTTAATAAATACATTACTTAACAACGGATTTTTGTAAGAAGGAAGAAGGTATACCGTACAAAGTAAACCGTATAACGTTTAACATCCTTCTTATACAGATCTAGCGGTTTACTTAATTCAACGTACAATGAACTAAAGTTCCAACTGTACGACACCCAAACGATTCGTTTCAGGGAGAAAGCTTTTCCATGCTTTTCAGCTTTCTTCTTAGACATATCTTATATATCTGATATATCTGTGACCTGGTCTATATTGCTTAATACAATATATAGCGGATTAGTTCGACTACTTATAATCCATTTTTTAATGAATTGTCATTTTTGTAGATTTAGTCTAGGTAAAAGTTTAATCTTAGATGTTCTACCTTATACCCATGAACAATCAGAGCAAAAGAGCGAGAAATAGTGAGGGTATCGTGAAGAAGAGGAAATCGGTAAAGAAGAGTTCGGTGGTTTCAAAGAGAGTAGATGAGAGGTTTTGGAGGCTTGCTGTTGAGAGTGCAAGAAGGCAACCTAGATTAGCTTTTTATTCTCCTATTGCAAGTGCTGTTTTAAATTACTGGAAGAACATTATTCCAAGATTTAGTATAAGTGACTTGCTTGCAAAGATTATTGAGAGGGAGATTGCATCTAGGTGGCCACAGTTATATGTCAGAGCTAGGAAGTCTCTTGGTGTAAAGAGGGGTAGGAAGTAGATATGAAGCCTATAGTTTATGTTACTAGGACTATTCCTGAAGTAGCTTTAGCATTACTTAGACAGTATTGTGAAGTAATCTATCGAGATGAGGTTTCACCACCAAGTAGAGAAGAGATATTGAGAAATGTAGAGAATGTTGATGCTATTTATTGTACACTTAATGAAAGGATGGATAAAGAAATCTTGGATGCCTCACCTAGATTAAAAGTCATTGGGACTATGAGTGTAGGCGTAGACCATATAGACGTAGAATATGCAACAAGCCGGGGTGTATACATAGTATACACACCTGGGGTTCTCACAGAGACAACAGCCGACCTAGCTCTTGCTTTAATCTTAGCAACTGCTAGAAGAGTTGTTGAAGGCGATAGAATGATTAGAGAAGGTAGATGGAAGCTGGCTTGGGCTCCTACCATGATGCTTGGACACGATGTACATGGTAAGAAGCTTGGGATAATAGGTCTGGGAAGGATAGGAGCAGCTGTAGCTAAGAGAGCTAAGGGGTTCAGTATGAAGATCTACTACTACGATATTATACGTAGAAGAGAATTAGAGAATGAGCTTGGAGTAGAATATATGGAGCTACCTCAACTATTAAAAGAATCAGACTTTATCTCAATCCACGTCCCACTAACACCCGAGACTAAGCACTTAATTGGCGAGAAAGAATTTAGAATGATGAAGCCGACAGCTATCTTAATTAACACCTCACGTGGACTTGTAGTTGATGAAAAAGCTTTAGTGAAAGCATTGAAAGAAGGATGGATTGCAGGAGCAGGATTAGACGTTTTCGAGCTTGAGCCTCTCCCAGCTGATAGCCCACTAATAGACCTACCAAATGTTGTTCTCACACCACATATTGGTAGTGCATCATATGATACGAGGAATAGAATGGCAGAGTATGCTGCTGGAGGGGTAGTCAAGGTTTTGAAAGGCGAAGAGCCTGAGAACATATATAATAGGGAAGTAGTTAAGATAAGACCACTACACTCCGTCAAAATGATATAAAAGGAGGGAAGTACAAAATAAGGGGATGAATATATGGGGTGTATGGCTGTACTATCTGTATTCGTCAGAGACTTCTAAAATTATGATCTTCCTACCATCATGAACATAGTACCACATTAAATCCCCACCTCCTCATATCCATTAGAATCCGCCAGAACTCTACCTCCCAGTAGCCTAGACCAGCATTCTTCAAAAAAACTCTATAAGCTCGTCTACACTAATCTTAACCGTTCTTATCTCCTGGACAAGTCCCAGTAGTTCATAGGGTTAAGAAATAACGTCAAGTTCATGGACTTCGATCAACTTTCTACCGAGCATACTTGAATAAAATAAATAGAATTAAATAGAATCTTATACTAAGTTATAAAAATAGGCCATAATATTGTAACTCATAGTGAACTTTCGATTTAACATCAATAATGAAAGACATGCAATAATAGCTTTAGAAGAAGTAATTGAAGAAGTAAAGTTTAGTGATAAGGCTGTTTTAATGAAGAAAGAGTTAAAATTAACATAACTAAGTTATCAAGGAGGAACATAAGATGGTAGACTTGCTGAAACTAGCTGAAGAAGCTCTTACAGTAGTAAGAGATGTAGTTCAAGAATCTATAAAGTGTGGTTGGGGGCTTAAGCCTAAAAGTATAGGAGCATATGGAGATAGGTCTTACGCATTCGATTTGGTAGCAGAGAGAACAATAATAAACATGATTACAGATAAACTAAAAAATGTAGCAATAATCTCAGAAGAACTTGGGGTAACAGGCTCCGGTAATCCTGACTACTACGTCTTAATAGACCCGGTTGATGGGAGTAGAAACGCTTCTAGAGGTATACCGATCTACTCAACTACGTTAGTTATTTCTAAGAGCATGAATTCTAAAGACATAATCGTGGGGGGAGTAGTAGATCATGTAAGTGGAGATATATACATAGGTGAAAGAAATGGCTCCGTAGTAGCACCTGGTGGGGAGCCTAAACTCACAAACGTTCGTTCACTGAAAGATTCCTACTTAATTGTTAGTATGTGGTCTATTAGAGATGAAAGGTACAGGAAGTGGGCTGAAAAGATAATATGTAATTCTAGTTTCTCATCTTTCCTAGCATCAACAGCTTTAGAGATATGCTATATTATAGCAGGTCGGGTAGATGGGTACGTCTGCCTAGGACCATACCTAAGACCATTTGATTTTCTCGCACCTATATTCCTATTGAAGCTAGCAGGAGGAACATATAAAATACTAACCGTAGATGGGGTAGCCGATGAGGTGGACCTTTCAGCTGGTAGAAACTTTGGAGTTATAGCAGCACCTAATGAAGAATTAGCATGCGAGATACTAAATCTCAGAGAAGATCCCTAAACTTAATTACTTCGTACTGTACTGATGATCTCAGGTGTATTGATGGCTACGGTTAGAACTCATATCGATGATGTAGATAGATTGAGGAAAAGTGGTTACCGAATAGTTGGTCGACATTCTGCTGTTAAGATATGCCACTGGACTAAGAATGTTCTTAGAGGTGGAAAACACTGCTATAAGAGCTGGTATGGGGTAGAGAGCCATAGATGCCTCCAGATGACCCCAAGCCTACAGTACTGTAACATGATGTGTATATTTTGCTGGAGATTCCACACTATTAATAGAATTGCTACGTACGAGGGGGAATGGGATCGTCCAGAAGAAATATTTGATAAACTTATCTTAGAGCAGAGACAGCTTCTTTCAGGATTTAAGGGAAATCCAGCTGTTGATAAAAAACTATTCAAGGAGGCTTTAGAACCGAAAAATATTGCTATCTCCTTAGATGGTGAACCCACACTGTACCCATACTTAGCTGATTTAATCAAGCTTGCCCATAATCGTGGTATGACGACCTTCCTTGTAACTAATGCATCAATGCCTAAAAGATTGGAAAAACTAATCGAGGAAGACGCTCAACCAACAAATCTCTACATTAGTTTATATGGTCCAGACCTTGAAACACATGTTAGAATATGTAGACCTCTCATAAGTGATAGCTGGATTAGGCTTAATGAGAGTATACATTTGATGCCTAGCTTTGATAAGTCTAGGAAAGTGGTAAGGCTGACTCTTGTTAAGGGATACAATATGGAGGATGTTGAGAAGTATGCTGAACTCATAAGAATTGCGAGACCAGATTATGTAGAATGTAAAGCATACATGCATGTAGGAGAGAGTCAGAAGAGGCTTCCAAGAGAGGCTATGCCAAGCATGAACGATATAGTAGATTTCTCTAGAAAGCTATCCACACTAATAAATTATAAAATCATCTCCTATGATATGGCGAGCCGTGTATCATTATTAGCCGATGAATCTTCATTATACTATTCACTAGATTCTGATGGAATAGCTGGAAGAGAACATCCTATTCTCCTCTAAAGTATTTTTTCAATCTATCATATGTTTCATGAGGTAGTTCCGGCATTATTTTTGTCTGAGATATTACAGGCATAAAGTTTGTATCTCCAACCCATCTAGGCACTATATGGAGATGTACATGGTCTTCTATTCCAGCCCCTGCAGCTCTACCAATATTTGCTCCAATATTTAATCCACTCGGTCTATACTCTCTTTTAAGTATCTTAACACTTAAAACAGTTAATCTCATCAACTCATTTAATTCTTCCTCACTCAACTTCTCCAACTCTCCAATGTGTCTATATGGTGCAATCATCAAATGCCCAGTGTTGTATGGATACTTATTCAGGATAATGAAGCAGTTCTTACCTCTATACAAGATAAGATTTTCTCTATCCTTATTCTGCTGGACTCCTTTACAGAAGATGCACCCATTATCTTCTGGACTATCTTCAAAACGTCTAATATACTTCATCCTCCAAGGCGCCCATAGAATCTTCATAACACTTATAACCCTTTCGTAAGCTAGTTAAATCTTTTTCTTTGAGGCTTCACCCCAGCTAGGAACATTCTTAAGAACAATCTCTAGATTTAAGAATAAGCAGTTAGATATTACTTTTATGCCTTCTGAAATAAAGCAGGTAGATGTTTCCAGTAAACCCCTAGTTAAGAGAACTGCAATCGCTAGGGGGTTCATAAAACTCCGACGAGAAACTATCGAGAGGATAAAGTCTGGGAATATAGAGAAGGGGGACCCATTACAGCTTGCTAGAATAGCGGGGATAAATTCTGCT
>Ga0080004_1125301_pt1 | contig 39882 bp, 44 predicted proteins | sample WasSprMetagenome_FD_69207 | JGI IMG/M metagenome (GOLD analysis project Ga0080004, IMG submission 69207) | Sulfidic aquatic microbial communities from Washburn Spring, Yellowstone National Park, USA - WS (SPADES assembly) (version 2) | ecosystem: Environmental > Aquatic > Thermal springs > Hot...
GAGAGCAGTTCGCGCGTCGTCGTATGGATAGACATCGGGGTCTTCGGCTTCAACAGGAGGTATGCGGGCCAGGTGTACAGGCACCTGACGCAGGAGAACCGGTCGAGGACGTACCTCGAGGTAGACTACGTCAAGGTTTACTAGGAGCACTCCCGCCCGCGGCGCCCCCAGAGACTCCTAGCTCTACGTGGGCCAGGGCAGTGCCACGGCGAGGACGGGTGCTAACAAGAGGGCTGGGAGCGCGTCCCCAACCCTTACCTGCTTGAGCCTGAGCAGGCGCAGGCCAACCCCCAGGAGCAGCACGCCGCCCACACCCGTGAGCGCTGCGACCCCGGGCTCGGGGAGGAAGTTTCCCAGCGCTGCGCCCAGCAGCGCGAGAGAGCCCTGGAAGGCCAGGAGGAGGGGCGCGCTCAGCGCAACTCCCGCACCCATGGACGCCGCGTAGGCCACCGAGACGACGCCGTCCATGACGGACTTCGCCAGGATGATGGAGGGGTTCCCCATCCCGTCCAGTATGGACCCGACCACGGTCATCGGCCCTACGCAGAATGTCAGGAACGCGGCCATCATGCCCTCCACGGCGCGCGAGCTGCCCCGGGTCAGCCTGCCGGCCAGCGACTCGAGCCTCTCCTCAACTCCGATGGCGGAGCCCAGCGCCACGCCTAGCAGGAGCGAGAAGAGCGCTGCCAGAACCCTCTCAGTGCGCAGGGCGAGGGAGAAGCCCAGGTACAGCGTGAAGAGACCTATGACATCGGTGACCGCGGAGGTCAGCCTCTCGGGAACCCTCCTGCCGAGCGCAAGACCCGCTGCCGACCCGGCGAGCACGGCTACCGTGTTGACGAGGGTGCCGAGCATCGGGGCTTTCGCCGCTGCAGCCTCTAAAGCGTTTCGCAGCCAGCGCGGTGAAACGCGCACCAACCGAAGCAAGGATCGTGAAAGTGATTTCGGGGCTGAGGGGTTGTCGGCTAGTAGACTTCTGAGCGTTTGATTACGATGACCACCTCAAGGGAGGACGCTTTCAATAAACGCTGCAGCGTATACGAACCCTAATACCTCCCCGGAGGCCAGGGGGGTGCAGGTGCGGGAGGGGTGGACGAGGACTCGTCGAGTATGCGTGCCAAGGTCTTGAGCACCCTGAGGTATGCCACCCCTCTTCTGAGGCTCTCAGCCTCGCGCAAGCTGCTGGGCTTAGACCACCTCGAGGTCTACGTGAAGTGGGAGGGGGGCAACCCGACGGGGACGCACAAGGATAGGGCTGCGCTGGCGCACGTCTCCCGCGCGGTGAGCGAGGGGGCAACCACGGTAACCGTGGGCACATGCGGCAACTACGGCGTCGCCATAGCATACTATGCTCTCCTCGCGGGGCTGCGGGCGGTGATCTTCGTGCCTAGGAGCTACGAGAGCAGCAGGGTTGAGGAGATGAGGAGGTACGGCGCCAAGGTGGTCCTCGTCAACGGGACCTACGAGGACGCGGTGGAGGCAAGCGCTAGGGCTGCCGCTCTGAAGGGGTGGTACGACGCAAACCCCGGGAGCAGGCGCGACTCCACCAGCTTCCAGGCGTACAGCAGGATAGCGAGGGAGATTGTCGCCGAGCTCGGTGACGCGCCCTACGCGGTCTCCGTGCCCGTGGGGAACGGGACAACGATGGTCGGCCTCTACCTCGGCTTCCTCGAGGCGTACAAGGAGGGCTACGCGACCAGGATCCCAAGGTTCATCGCGGCAAGCACCTCGCACGCGAACCAGGTTGTGGAGAGCTGGCTTCAGGGCAGGCTGACTCCCGTGGAGGTACCTCCCGGGAAGGTTAAGGAAACTCCGGTCAACGAGCCCCTGGTTGCCTACCGCTCCCTCAACGCTGAGGAGGCCTTGAGAGTGCTCTACGAGACGAAGGGGAGGGCTTACGCCTTCAGCGACGAGGAGCTCGTCGAGGCATCGCTGCTGCTGCGGGCGGTGGAGGGCGTAAGCTCCCTGCCCGCCTCCTCGTCCGCCCTGCTTGCGCTGAGGGAGTTCGCCAGGGAGGAGGTCCCCGAGGGACCGCTCGTCGCGGTGATCACAGGGAGATGGCTGAGGAAGCATTGATCCTCGCGGAAGGGCTCTACGCGACCACTGACGGTAAGACAGCCCACGGGCTAGTCAGGAAGAGCCTGAGGTACAAGATCGTCGGGGTTATAGACAGCACGCTGGCGGGCCGCGACGCTGGCGAGGTGCTGGACGGCAAGCCGCGCGGCATAAAGATCTACGCCTCCCTCAGGGAGGCCCTCAGAGAGCACCCCGAGGCCAAGTGGCTCATCATAGGGGTGGCGACCCCCGGAGGGGTGCTGCCGCCCCACTACAGGGAGATAGTCAGAGAGGCCATCCAGAGCGGGCTGGGCGTGGTCTCAGGGCTCCACGAGTTCCTGAGCGATGACCCGGAGCTCTCGAGGCTCGCCAGGGAGAAGGGGGTTGAGATCGTGGACGTGAGGAAGATCTACTACAACATGAGGATCTTCTACACGGGGAGGATACGGGAGGTCCGAGCCCTGAGGACCGTGGTCATCGGGACGGACTCAGCTGTGGGCAAGAGGACGGTGGCCCTAATGCTGGCCGACGAGCTGAACGCCAGGGGTGTTAAGGCGACCTTCGTGGGGACGGGGCAGACAGCTTGGATGCAGGGGGCCAAGCACGTGCTGGTCTTGGACAGCGTGATCAACGACTTCGTGCCCGGCGTGCTGGAGTACACCGTGTGGAGGGCCTACGTCGAGGAGAAGCCTCAGGTGATCGTGGTGCCGGGCCAGGGGTCCCTACTCCACCCGGTGTTCCCGGGCAGCTACGAGATACTCAACCTCCTCAAGCCGGAGGTGACCATCCTACAGCACGCGCCAGCAAGGAGAACCTTCGACGGGTTCCCCGAGTACCCGATACCGCCGCTCGAGAAGTACCTGAAGCTTGTGGAGCTGCTGACGGACAGGCCTGTCTTCGCGATAACCCTCAACACGGAGAACCTGTCAAGAGACGAGGTCGCCAGGGTTAAAGAGGAGCTGGAGAGGGAGTACGGCATACCCGTCGTGGTGCCCCTGGAGGAGGGGGTCGGCAGGATCGTGGACCTCATGCTCGAGCGCTTCCCGCAGCTCAGGGTGGGAGCGTGGGCAAGGACCTCAAGTGCTTCGACCGCATAACCGTCAGGCTGGGCAGGTTGAAGCCCAGGAGCGCGGAAGTTGTTTACACGCTGGAGTACGATGGGCTCAGGAAGGAGTACAGGCTCCTGAGCTCCTACCCCGAGGACGCGAGCGTCAAGGGCTACAGGGAGATGGCAGCGGTGGCGGGCATGGTTCCCGCGGTCAACTACGGGCTCTTCGCCGACGAGATCCTCCTCGACTTGCCGCTCCACGAGCTGGACTACCGCTTCTTCGTGGACATGATGGAGGTCACGGCGAGGGACATCTTCGTCAACAGGATAGTCGCAAGAACGGGGCTCATCAGGGAGGAGTACGTGCCGGACCCCGAGGACGTGGAGCCCGAGGATGCCAGGCCGCGCGCCCACGTGAGCGTGCGGGAAACCTTCCAGGGCACGGACATCGAGGCAAGCCTGGACTACGGCAGGTGCGGCGTCATGTCCTCCGGAGGGAAGGAGAGCCTCCTCTCCTACGCAGTCCTCGGCGAGCTGGGGTGCGAGGTGTACCCGTTCTTCCTCAACGAGGCTGGGAGGCACTGGTTCACCGCCTTGACGGCGTACCGGGAGCTGAGCAGGCTAGACCCTAAGACCAGGAAGGTGTGGAGCAACATCGACAGGCTCTTCGCCTTCATAGAGAAGAACATGAAGATCGTGGTGCCACGCTACTGGAGGAAGAACCGGGAGATATACCCGATCAGACTCTTCTGGTACGCGCACTACATCCTCGCATTCCTCCCCCTCTTCGCCAAGTACGGCGTGGGGAACGTAGTCATGGGGAACGAGTTCGACGACACCGCAGGGCTGACCTTCGAGTTCAAGGGGGTACGCCACTACTACGCCACCTACGACCAGTCAGCAGACTTCGACAGGTACATGACGCGGTGGTTCAGGGAGAGGGGTATTGGGCTCGCGCAGTGGTCCCCCTTGAGGCCGATCAGCCCCCTGATCGTCATAAGGATCCTCTTCAGCAGGTACCCGCACCTGGCGAGGCTCCAGACAAGCTGCCACTCGACGAGGATAGAGGGCGGGGTCGTGAAGCCCTGTGGCACGTGCTTCAAGTGCAACGGGGTGCTCCTCATGCTCCTCGCAGAGGGCATAGAGCCCGGGCTCATCAGGTACGAGAAACGGCACGTGGACACTCTGCCGCAGCGCATCGAGAAGGGTATGCTGAGGCTGGAGGAGTCCATCGTCAAGCACTGCCTCTACAAGGTGGCGGAGAGGGGGCTCTGGAGGCTACCGGGCGCGGAGCCCGTCTGGCACGTGGAGGCGCTGCACTTCGACAACGTGAACAGCCCGCCGGACTTCATCCCCTTCCCCGACCTGAGGAGGAGGGTGCTCGAGCTCTTCGAGAAGTACACAGTGGGCTACGTGAAGCTCGAGGGGGGCAAGTGGGTCCCCATGAGCGAGGAGGAGGTGCGCGCGGTCAAGGGAGAAACCTGATACCCTCGGGAGTCTTCGCCATCAACACGCGGACCTTGTCGAGGACCCCCAGCTTCTCCGCGGTCTTCACCCAGCCGTCGGAGAGAGCCAGCACGACGAGGACTGCTGAGAGGTGAGCCTTCGCCTGCTCCACCAGCGACAGCAGCGCGCCCAAGGGCTCCAGGTTCGCCGTGATGCTCTCCACGATGAGCACCTTGCTATCCTTCTCGATGGCGTCCCTCGGCGCGTGCACGTAGACCACCTCGTCGCGCTCGCTGGAGATGTACTGGGAGGAGAGGAGCTTCCCCCAGCTCGCCCGGCCTCTCTCCGAGGCCACGCAGACTCCGGCTGAGAACCACCCGGCCAGGATGGCTGCCACGGCGGCATTCCTCTCGGGGTAGGTGAGCACCAAGTCCACTTCGCTGTCTGCGAGCTTCCTCCAGGCGAGGTAGCCGACGAGGTCCAGTACCCTCGGGTTGAAGAGGAGCCGCCACTCCTCGAGGACCCCCTGCTTCCCCAGCAGAGCCCTCTGCAGGGCTTTCTCAACGAGAGACTGCGACCTTATGGCCTCGATGATCTTCCTTGAGGTCTGGCGCTCGGGGAAGTGCGAGAAGCTCGTGTACCTCCACAGCACCTGCGCCGGGATGCCTAGCAGCTCCTCGAGCTCCTTAAACGTGAACGCCTCCTTCAAGCCGCACAGCAGCTTAGCAGCTATGTACGAGCTCTCCTCAGCCTCCAAGCGCCAGCGCCCAGCAGGTATAAGCCCCGACTTCGAAATGCTTTACGCACAGTGCAGGTGAGAGAAAAACGGGCGAGCTCCTCTTGGAGCGACTACTCGACCTTCACCTTGAACCTCGAGCTACCCTCCTGCGAGCCTTCCTCCTTCCTGAAGCCCTCCAGCTCCTTCTGTATCTCCTCCTGAAGCCTCCTTATCTCCTCAACCTTCGCCCTGATCTTCTCGAGCCACTCCCTGCTGCACTCAATACCCCTGTGCACGAAGTACGCTATGCCCTCGTTCCTGCTCCTGAACACGCCCGCCTCGACAAGAGCGTCGATCACCTTCAGGTCTGCTTGGAGGATCCTCGTAGATGACACGACCGCCGAGGGTGAGCTGCGCCAGGCGGCGCTGAGGCTCTCCTCAACAATCCTGCCTATGTCGGGCAGCCTGATCTCAGGGATCTCGATCCTTATCTCGCGCCGCACCCCTCTCGGCCTGGCGAGGCGCCTTGCTTCCTCGATCCTCTCGAGAAGCTCCTCGACACCGTCTTCAAGATCCTCCAGGAGGTCCTCGCTCAAGTCCTCCAGCTCTTCGACCTCCTCCCCTGCGAGACCCGCGCTGAGCTCCTTGAGGAGCCTCTTGCTCTCGAGCTTGTACTCCCCGAGAAGACTTCGAGCCTCGAACCTCAGGCTCCTAAGCTCCCCCACAAGCTCGCCGAAGCTAACCTCGCGCTTCCTAGCCTTCTCCTCCAGCTCCGAGAGCCTCTTCTCAAGGCCGCGGAGCTTCTCCTCGTAGCTACTGTAGAGGTCGCGAAGCTTCCTCTCAGCATCCCTGAAGCTAGAGGTTGCCATATGTATCGTTACAATACTGTAACGCTTTGATACAAAAATCTTTCGCCACCGGGGGGAGCTTTAAATACCTTGTGGAAGGCTTCACCCCGGTGAGGGTGCGTGATTGAGGTTTCAAGGTTCTACCTTCTCCTCCACCCGAGGCCCGCGTACATAATCGGGAGCGGTAAAGTGGGTGAGAGGGTGAACTTCATGGCTGCATCCTGGGTGACACCCATAGCGGAGGAGCCGCCGCTCGTCGGGGTGGCCGTTGACGTCACTAGCTACACTCACGAGCTGATAGAGAGGTACGGCGAGTTCACCGTCAACGTGGTCCCGGTCTCAATGCTCGAGAAGCTGTACTACGTGGGCAGCAGGAGCGGCAGGAAGGAGGATAAGGCTGCCGCGATCCCCCACAGGAAGGGGGAGAGAGTCTCCGCGCCTGTGGTCGAGGGGGCCGTGGGCGTCTTGGAGTGCACTGTGAGGGACAAGCTGAGAGCAGAGGATGTGACGTTCTTCGCAGGCAGGGTTGAGGCTGCACGCGCGGACGAGCGGTACTTCAACGAGAGGTCGGGCTGGGCCTTCAAGGAGGTGGACTTACCGCTCCACAACTGGGGTAGGAGCTTCTACGGGGTCGGCAGGCACTACTGGGCGCGCGCCTAGCCCTCGAAGAAGACCTCGATCTCTATAGCTGGGACAGACTTCTCCTCGGCCTCCCTGTCCACCTCCTCGCTGTATATGGAGATCCTCCCATAGCGGATCTTACCCCCCGTCAGCCTCTTCACGGACTCCGTAACGTAGGCCGCCTTCGAGATGTTGTGCCCAAGCGCCCTGACCAGAACCCTCTTCTCACCCTTCCTGAAGCGCTCCATGAGCTCGAGGACGTACGAGCTAGCAGGCTTCTCGCCCACCAGCACAGCCTCCGACATAGCACCTCGTAGTAATGTGCTCACGGAGCGTGATATCGCTTTCGCCGTGCACCTAGCCCTGCCCGAGCAGCCGCTTCAGCCACTTGAGGAATGACTCCAGAGCCAGCGCGATCCGCGCTAGGAGGTCCTTCAGCTGGTCGAGCAGGCCTCTCGGCCTCTCAGGGGTGGTGGGCTGCTGCGGGGCTGTGGGCTGCGGCTGCTGCGGAGGATGAGGCTGCGCGGCCATAGTGGCTCCCAGCTGCTTTGAGATGTCTGCTGCGAGGCTGCCCAGCTGGGCTGCAACCCTGTAGTAGGTCAGCCTGTCGCCGTCGCCCCCAGCGGCGTCGCCGAGGCCGAGGAAGTACGCGGCGGGGATGTTGTCGGCCAGCTCCGAGGCTGCCGCGAGCGCCTGCTCCCTCGCAATGCCCAGGTAGACCCTGCTACCGGTCGCCGACATCTGCAGCTGCAGCAGCGCCGCCTCGGCGAGAGCTATGCTCCTCGCAGCGGCTATGCTGGCGAGGAACCTCCTCCCGCTGGAGTACAGCGACATCGCTGCCCGCAGGTACGTGTTAGACAGGCTGACGAGCGTAACGTCCCCGCCCGTCTGGCTGAGCACGGAGTAGACGTAGGACCAGGTAGACCTGGCCACGGATATGTAGGACTCGGGGACGCTCGGAAGCGCCGAGGGCCTCCCCACAGCGAGGCTACTGGCCCAGGCCTCCGCCTCATCGGTGAGAGCTGACGCGAAGGCTAGGCTCTGCAGCGCCGAGACGGGGTCCGAGGACCACGTGGCTGCGGACTCGTTGAGCAGCCTCGACGCCCTCACAGCCAGGTCTGCGGCTAGGATCTTACAGCTGAGGTCGACAGCGCTGAAGACCTGGAAGCCCTCCACCTGGTCGAGCAGCCTCTGAACCCTCTCGGAGATGGCGCTCACAGAGCTCTCGAGCGGGCGGTCGAGGTAGTAGTCCACCAGGTACCTCACCCACCTCGAGTACGCCAGGCTGGACGTGTAGAAGAAGGCAGCAGCAGGGCTTGTGCCGAGGCTCTGAGCCCTGGAGAGCTGGGAGGCGGCCGTGTCCAGGTAGCTTCTCAGAGCCCTCTTCGCCAGCGCGCTCAGGCCAGAGAGCTCCAGGTAGCTGCTGGTGGCGTTGTACTCGCTGCTCGCCAGGTCCCTGAGCTTAGAGAGCACGCTGGCAACCCTGCTCTTGGCAGCAGTGCTCAGCACGGGCTCTGAGACAGGCCTCTTCCCGACGGACACGCCGAAGAAGTACCTGAGCGCCTCCTCGAGCGTGGAGACCTCGACCACTTTGAGCCCCAGGTTCCTGGCCGCGTACTCCGTCAGGTTGATGACCTGGGGCTCGAAGGTCCTGACCCTGAAGGGGCCAACCCTCCTGACTACCTCTCTGTAGGTTGTGACCAAGCTCTGCCCCGGGGGCACGAGGAAGACCTTCGCCCCGTACTGGGCCACAGCCTGCGCCTTCTCGTACACCCCGCCGACGGGGCCCACGGAGCCGTCCGGCGAGATCATCCCCGTCACGGCCACCGACCTGTTGACGGGGATTCCTGTAAGCGCTGAGTACACAGCCACCGCCATGGCTACGCCCGCGCTAGGCCCACCCACAATGACCGAGTCGCTCTTCACCTTGAAGTAGAAGTTGTACCTCGAGAAGTCTACGTTCAGCAGCTTGGAGACCACCCTGGCCGCAGCCGTGGCAGCTCCCTGGAAGTCCTCCTGCGTCAGCGAGTACGTGGAGATGTAGACGTCGCCCCACCCCTCAGTCACTAAGACCGTGATATTCGTGACAGAGCCAGCATAGCCGCTGTCAGTCTGGTAGACTGCAGGCGCAATGATCCAGGCCGATCCTACGACCTTCAGGTAGCCCTCCGGAGCCTCCGCGGGCGCCAGCTGGGCTAAGAGCAGAAGCAGTAATACACCTGCCACCAGGGGTCTCAGAGCCTTCACAGCTCAAGGAGTCGTTCCCAGGGGTTTAAGGCTTGCGTACCGCTGGTCTACCCTCTGCAAGCTCGCTAGAAGCTTGGAGAGGAGAAGCGCCAGCCCCTGAGGAGCCGCGGGTGGGGGGCAGGACATGGGGGTTTAGAGACCATGCCGCGCGCCCGCGGAGGGCGGCGCTTCCCCCACTCACTTTAGTATATACCCTTTATAAACGTTTTCTCGAGTTCGTAGAAATATCTTCGGAAACCAGACCTCACAAGCGATGCTTAACGGTTAGCTAGCATGTGAGGTGGAATGCCCCTAGGACTCTCTCCCCTCTTCCCGCACGCTTGTTATACTCCTCCACAGCCCTCCTAGTATCCAGGGCAACGAGTTCAACGCCTTTCTCGCGAAGGTAGGCCTCCACCTCCCTGGATACCTTCATGACACCGTAGTAGCCCGTGCCCACGACGACTACCCTGGGCCGGTAGGACTCCACGTAGCGCGAGATGTCCTCGACGTACAGCGCGTGGCCCTCCCTCCGCCACCACTGCTCATCCAGGATGGCGTCTGGCGCGACTACAACATCCCTAGAGTACTCCTTCCCAGAGATCCTTATCCTCCCGAAGCTGTAGCTCTCAACTAGGTTCACATGGTAATTGCTGCTTCAGCCGCGATAAGCCTTTCTCGCGCCGAAAAGCGAATATCCCTCAGGGGAGTATGCGCTAGGGGGATGAGGAGGGGACAAAGCGCTCGAGCGTGTGAAGAGACCGCTACAGGCCGACCCTCCACTCACGACGGTAGAGGCTCTGGCACAAGCTGGAGAAATACCGGCTTCTATGCATTCTCCGGTGATCCTACTGGCTCGTGATCTCCTTCTCCGTAACCCTCCTTTTAACCGCTCTATCGAAGATGATCCAGTTGCGGTACCACTCCTCGTTCTCCTCCTTCAGCAGCGAAAGAACTTCCCGCATGAGCTCTTTTGTGGTGACCTCTTGAACTCTTCTCCTCAAGAGGTCCCCCTCAACGATCTTGGCTATCCTCCTGGCAGCTTCCAGCGTCGCGCCTGCCTTAAGGCAGCTAACAACTATCTTCTCGGGAGCAAACTCTTCACGAGAGCCATCCCGCTTGACAACGATTATTGTCATTAAGCACTCGAGTTAGACACCTGGAGGGGGGTTAAATCGGTTATTACCCGAGAAAACCCCTCCACCTGGCCGCTGTCAGCAGGCCGAAGCCGGTGTTCCTCTGCTCAATTAATCGCGCGTACTCCTCGCAGGCTTCCCCTTCAGCTCCTAGGAGCTCCATGGCTGCCTTGACGGCTCGGACGAGCTCCTCCCCCAGTGCTTTCTCAGCGGCTCTGGGCGCGAAGAACTGGGCTTCGTAGCTCCACTCCTCTACGAGGTTCGGCAGCAACCGGAGCAGGTGGTCGAGCCTGTCCTCTCTCGCCAGCTGCAGTATGTAGGGAGCATCCAGAAAGGTTGGGGGCAGGCCTAGGGAGTACCACGCCGCTGTGAACGTGATGGCTCTGGGTAGGCTGAGCTCCGCCCCGTCGATGCGGAGAGACCTGCCGTACTCTGTCCACAGCAGCCTGTCCCTGGTCTGGGGCACCTCTTTAGCGTAGAGGCGCACGATGTCCGCGTACCTCCTTAGCGTGGAAGCGTACCAGCGCGCAGCCTCCCTTAAGATGCTGGAGACATCGCCCTCTACGGGGTCTGGGGGGACGCAGCACTCAGATCTGAGCCGCTCCACCACGCTTCTACACGCGCTCGGCTGGGAATCGTACCGGACCGCGGACTGGACTGTAGCCGTCGCGAAGCCCTTGTAGGCCTTGACCTCCAGGGATACCAAGGAGGGGTTGTTGAGACCTCCTCTGAAGGTCGGCGAGCCCATCCCGACTATCGGTGCTACCACGATCCCTCTCTCCCGGCTGAAGCGCGCAGCCTCCCAGAGGGCATACTTCACCGAGAGGGCGGATGCCACGTGCCCACTCATTACTGCGGCGTCGCTCTTCCCCACGAACACGCGGAGCGGATGCTCTTCCAGCCTGTCGCCGTATAGCTGGGCAAGCGCCGAGAGGTACTCCCCGGTTCTCATATGGCTCTCCACACTCTCGAGGAGGGGTACTAGCCGGGGCTCCCCTCCCGCTTCGAGCGCCTTCCAGACGCTCAGAGCCGCAGAGCGCACAGAGATTATCTCCTTGGGGTCTTCGAGCATCGGTACGACAAGCCACTTCACCGCCTGAACGCCGAGAACCGCGCCCGCGTACTTGTTCGCCAGAGCTGCGGCAGTAAGTGCGAGCACTAACCTCTCCTCACCTTCCAGCCGGGGGTTCGGCAACCTGACTGTGATCGTGAAACCCTCTCCCAAGGGCAGGCCCGCTTCCACTGCGGCCTTAACCACTTCTCGGGGCTGGCTGTAGGGAGTCAGCTTCCCCTCGTAATCCACCATCACCTCATCGCAGCCGTACGTGGTGAAGGAGGCTACAGCTTCCTCGACTTCCATCTGCGCGGTGACCTTGACTGTGGAGTCGGGGTGCTGAGTGCACATCAACCTGGGAACTTCGGACATTCTCCCCGGCAGCAGTTAGGGATAGCTTTTATTCATTTCCCCTATCTTATGGTACTTTCTTCTATAAAAACTGGGAAAGCTCGGTAAACTTTCCCAGGCAGCTTGGAGTGAAAATTTTTCATTGAGGTGCCTGTGGGTTTCGACTCGCGGAGCCGGATGAGCAAGCTACCTGGGCAGGCCAGGCTCGATAGCTACAGGGAGAGGATACTCAATGGCCCCGTGCTGCGCACACTCCTGTGGCTGGGTTTACCCCCGATGATAGTGCAGCTTGTCCACGTGGCGTACGGTGTTGCTGACTCGCTCTGGCTCAGCATGTACGATGAGAAGGCTATCGCCGTCCCGCGGCAGGTCTTCCCGGTTCTCATGCTCTTCAACGCCGCCGTCAACGCGCTGAGCGCAGCGGGCTCGGCGGTTCTCTCGCAGCTCGTGGGGGCGCGGGCTTACGACGTAGTCAGGGTGGAGGCTTCGAGGTTCTTCACAGCGAGCCTCGCGCTGGGGGTCTCGCTGAGTACAGCGTTCTTCCTGCTGAGACCACTCATCTTCCAGCACGTCGTGATGACGCCCAGGGAGATCTTCGACTACGTCATGCTGTACTCCGCCGTCATGTCGCTGGACTCCGCGCTGATGGCCGCTGTCACGCCCCTGTCAACGCTCCTGAACAGCTTCGGGGAGACGAGAGCTCCCTCGGCCATAAACGTGCTCGCCTTAACGGTGAACATCGTACTGGACCCCTTCCTAGTGCTGGGCATAGGCCCCTTCCCCAGGCTGGGCGTCGTGGGCGCCTCGGCTACAGACGTCCTGGGGAAGGTGATCACTCTCCTGGGCTACCACTTGCTCCTCAGGAGGAGGTTCGGCTGGCTGAAGCTAGGCTTTGACCTCAGCTTCACAGCGGAGTGGGTGAGACTCGTGCTCGGAATCTCCTCGCCTGTATTCGTGATGATGTCCACCAACAGCCTGGCCTTCATGCTGCAGCAGAGGATTGTCAACATGCTGGGGGTCGTCGTGGCGACGGCTTACTCGATAGGCTTCGTCGTGCTGGACATAGCTGATGGCATGCTCTGGGGCCTCCTGGGCGCCATATCAACGATGGTGGGGCAGAGCCTAGGGGCTGGAGATGTCAGGAGAGCCCGGGAGGTCGCGCTGAAGGCCTCTGCATTCATCGCAGCGGCAGTAGCGGCTGGCGCAGCCTTCGTCTACGTGTTCCGCGTCCAGCTGGTGAGAGTCTTCGCGTCGAGCCCAGAGGTCGTGGAGGAGAGCGTGAGGTTCCTGGAGACGATCCTGGTCGGGCTCCCCTTCTTCGCAATCTTCATGGCCGGGAACTCTGCAGGCAGGGGCTCAGGCCACACACTAGTCCCCACAGTGATCGGCATGGTCAGGCTTTGGCTCATTCGGGTGGCAGGCAGCTACCTCCTCGCGATACAGCTCGGCATGGGGTCGCTGGGCGTGTGGCTCGCCATCATGACTAGCAACATCACTGGAGGTAGCCTCATGCTGGCCTGGATCGCCAAGGGAGACTGGGCAAGGCCCGTTGTGAGCAAGGTGGTGAAAGGCTCCGGCGCGCGCTGGGGCGCTACGGGAACCTCAACCCCCTCCTGAAGTACCTCGGGAAGCTCTCGGCGGCCGTCAGCTCCACGTACCTCGTGGACGCGGCGATCCTCTCAGCCTCCTCGAGCGCATCCTCTGACACGAGCATGAGCCGCGCCCCCTCCACCGCGGTGTTCCCCACCTGGAGGACCACCGAGGGGTCAACAGGCGGGAGAAGGCCTATTCTGACGGCGTTCTCCACTCTCAGGCCGTAGCCAAAGGACCCTGCCACGTAAACCCTCCTGAGGTCCTCCGGCCTGAGGCCGGCCTCCTCCAGCAGGACCATGGCTGCCGCGTAGACCGCCGCCTTGGCCAGCCTCAGCTCGCTGAGGTCCTTCTCGGACACCGTTATGTCGTGACCGCTCGCGGACTCGCCTGCGGGGACTACCACGTACTCGTACCCAGCCTCACCCCTCCTGAGCCGCGCGTCGCCTGAGCCGCGCTTGAAGAAGCCGCGGCTATCCAGGAGGCCAGCGCGCAGAGCCTCAGCTGCGAAGTCTATGTACGCGGAGCCGCACAGGCCCAGTGGCTTGGCACCGCCGATCACGCTGTACCGGACCTCCCCGCCGCTCATCTCCACCCTGTCCACAGCGCCTACAGCCGCCTTCATCCCGAACCTGAGGTGCCCGCCCTCGAAGGCAGGGCCCGAGGGGGCTGTGCACGCGAGCAGCTCCTCCCCAGTGTTCAGGACGACCTCCGTGTTTGTTCCTATGTCCAGCAGCATGGTGGGCTCGTGCTCCTCGTGCATACCAGTGGCGACCAGGTCCGCGACGGCGTCACTGCCCACGTAGCCCGCTATGACCGGGGGGAAGACAGCCCGCCTGCCGTACCTCAGCCCCACGAAGCCCGCTGGCACGTCCACGGTGCCTCGCACCGCGGGGACGAAGGGGGATGCTGCCAAGCCCCTGACATCTATCCCGAGGGCTAGGTGGTGCATCACGGTGTTCCCCACAAGGACCGTGGCCAGGACCTCGCCCGCGCTCACACCCCCGGAGCTGATGGCAGCCGCTGCGAGGTTGTTCACCGCTTCGACTACTAGGCGCTTCAGCTCCGCGAGGCCCTGCTGCTCCCGCAGCGCGTAGGTCATGCGCGCGACGATGTCCTCACCCACGAAGACCTGCGGGTTCTCCGCCTTAGCCTCCGCAACCGTCTCGCCGGTGTGGAGGTCTACTAGGTGCACCACGATCTTCGAGGTGCCAATGTCCACCGCCAGCCCGTAGCCCTCCCCCTCCCCAGGCTTTACCACGTCGATCACCAGCTCGCCCCTCCACAGGACAGCGCTCCCCCTCCACCCCAGCTCCCTCAGCCTAGCGGGCAGGCTGGGTAGGAGCTCGGGATCGAGCTGCACGGGGCGCCCTGCGCGCGCCTCCACCGATTGCTTGAGACGCTCCCAGTCGGCCAGGACGTCCCTGAGGGAGGGGGGCTGGAGCTCGACGCGTATCCTGCGCGCTAGAGGCCTCAGCCTCACCGCCCGCGCCACGCCTCTGCTCGCCACCTGGAGGAGGACGCTCCTGCTCTCGGGCGGCACGTAGACCTTGAGGTCTCCCAGGACAGCCGCTTGGCAGGCCAGCCTGTAGCCTCTCGCTAGGGCTTCCCCGCCGAGGAGCCTCTCCTCCTGCCTGGTGGGCGGGGTGACAGCGGCCCCCTCACGCAGTACCACCTGGCACTTCCCGCATAGACCTCTCCCGCCGCACTCACTCCTGATGGGGACCCCAGACCTCCTGAAGGCGCTGAGGATGGTCTCCCCGCGGCGCGCAGCCACCCTTAGGCCGTAGGGCTCCACGACCAGGGCGTGAGCTGCCTCAGGCCGCCCCGCTGCCATCAGCCCCCCGCGCGGCAGCGCCTTACCACTGCCGACCGGTGTAGTAGGCGGAGTAGTGAACTGTGACAGCCCTGCTTGCCTCGTCGATCGCGGCCCAGTCCTCGGGCTTCAGCCTCCACCCCACAGCCCCAGCGAAGTCCTCCACCTGCTCGGGGCTCTTGGCGCCGGGTATCGGGACGACGACGGGGCTGGAGGAGATCAACCAGTTGAGCGCGACCTGGACGGGCTTCTTCCCGTACTTCTCCGCGACGCTGCCGAGGAGCTGCACCAGCGGCCAGACCCTCTTGAAGTTCTCTGGGTGGTAGACGGGGTCGTTGGCCCTCACGTCCTCGAACTTAGGCAGGTTGTCAGGCGTGTACTTGCCGGTAAGCGCGCCCTTGGCAAGCGGGCTCCAGGCCTGCACGGTTATCCTGTGCTTCTCCGCGTAGGGGATCACCTCGGCTTCAGCCCACCTCTCCACGAGGTTGTAGCGGTGCTGGAAGACCTCCACATCCGCTCTAGCCAGGTTGCTCCTGAAGCTCTCGACTAGCTCGACAGGGTAGTTGCTAAGGCCCAGGTACCTGACGAGGCCCACGTTAATGAGCTGCTCCATCGCCCTAGCGTAAACCCTTGTCGGGTAATTGTGCCACGCGGGCGGCCAGTGGGCCAGGAGCACGTCGATGTGGCCGAGACCCAGGAGCTCCACGCTCTTCCTCACTGCCCTGGGTATGTCGAGAGGGTTCAGGAAGTCGCCGGGGATCTTCGTGGAGACCACGACCTCGTCCCTCCTCACGCCCAGCTCCCTGAGGGCCCTTCCCAGCGCCCTCTCGCTTGCTCCGTAGCCGTAGACCATCGCCGTGTCGAAGAAGTTTATCCCCAGCTCCAGCGCCTTCGCCACAACGGCCTTCGCCTTCTCGTACTCGGTCACCCCCCAGGCCTCGCTGAACTGCCACGCTCCCAGGCCGATCCTCGAGACGCGCTCGCCGGTTTTACCGAGTGTCGTGTACTCCACGGCTGAGCCCGCGCATGACCGTGGAAATAAGCGTTGCGTAACATGGAGGAGTGCGCCGGAGGGGAAAAGGCTAATCCCCCGCCGCTGCGCCCTGCACAATGTGGCTGGCAGAGCGGTGGCGATCCTCCTGCTAGCGCTGCTCCTGGCACCGCTGGCGACCGCAAGCCCTGGGGAAGCCTTCACCGTCAGGGTGGTTAGCGTCGACCTGGGTACGCTGCGCGGTGGAGCCTTCGAGAGAAGGCCCGACAGGGTGTTCCAGCAGGGGGAGAGCATCGCTGTTCAGGTGCGCGTGGAGGTGCAGCCGCCGGGGAGGGAGGCGTACAAGCTGCGAGTCTCCGTGGAGCTCCTCCACCCCCTCGGCCCTCCCGTGCTCTCCAAAACCGAGGAGGTCGAGCTTGTGGGGCGCGTGGACCTGAGCTTCACCTACGCCATCACCATGCAGGAGAGGATGCCCACGGGCTACTACACGGTCAGGGTCTCGGCGGCAGCAGGGGGATCCAGCTCCGAGGCTTCGGCAGTGTTCTTCTACGTCTCGCGTTTCTCCCTGGAGAACCTGGTCGAGCTGGAGTACGAGGTGGTTGTGAGGGGGCAGGGCGAGGTGAAGGAGCTCCTCCTGGCCCTCCCCAGCGACCCCTGGCTCACCCCGCTCTCGGGCCCCCTCGTGGTGCCAGCCCCCTCCTCAGTAGTCAGGGACTCGCTGGGCAACGCCTACGCCGCCTTCAGGGGGCTCAGAGTCCAGGGGGAGCTCGTGCTCAAGGTCAAGCTGCTGGCACTACAGCGCCTGACGTACGTTGCCGCGGACGCCCCGCTCAGCACCCCGCCTGGCAGGGACCTCTCGGAGTTCCTCAAGCACAGCCCGCGCATTGAGGTTAATGACCCCGAGATAAGCTCCCTTGCTCACCGGCTGGTCGAGGGCGCCTCTACGTACAGGGAGGCTGTCGCGCGCATACTGGACTACGTCTCCTCGAACATAGTGTACGACGAGGAAATCGGCAAGCTCCCCGGGGCCAACGAGCTGGGCGCCGCCTGGACCCTGAGGTCGAGGAGAGGGGTCTGCATACACTTCGCCAGGCTCTTCGTCGCCCTCGCCCGGGCTGCCGGTATACCGGCCAGGGTGGTGGAGGGTGTCGATGCCGGAGGCTCTCCCGCCGAGCTACACGCGTACGCCGAGGTCTACATCCCCGGCTACGGCTGGCTGCCCGTCGAGCCCCAGGCGCCCTCGAAGCTCCTGGGCTTCGTGCCCCCCTCTGCAGGCTACGTGGCGCTGGTGAGGGGCTTCGGTGAGAGCGTGGAACTCGAGGGCAGCATGAGACCCGCAGTCCTAACGTCTGTAGAGTACCTGGGCTCACTCGACTTCACCGTCAAGTACTCGGCCAGCGTGTCCCCCGGCTCGAAGCAGCCGCCAAGGCTGGAGCTGCGCCTCAGCCTGCCCTCCAGGCTCCTCTGCGGCGACAAGCTGAGGCTCACCCCGCCCAGCCTCGAGGGCGGTGGCGTGGAGCTCTGGGTGAGGAGCCCCAGCAACGCCACGAGCTACTTCAAGCTGGAGCCGGGAGGTGCTGCGGAGGTGGAGCTCAACGAGGCTGGGCTGTGGAGGCTAGAGGTCTTCGCCTGGGCCCCGGGGCGCTTGCCCGCGTACGCGGAGACAGCCCTCCAGGTGGACCTCAGGCCCCTGAACCTGAGCATCAGTGTTCTGAGCGCAGCTCTCCTCAGGAGGCCCGTGGTCGTCGTCAGGACCAACCCCCCTGTCCCGGGAGCCAGGGTGGTGCTCGAAGCCAGGACCTGCTACAGCTCCGAGAGGCTTGAGCTCGTGACAGGGGCTGACGGTGCTGCCAGCGCTGAGCTGGGCACGCAGCTCCTACCCTGCCCGCTTGAGGTGTACGCCAGCACCTCTCCTCCCTGCCACACTCCCGCCAGTGCTGAGAGGAGAGTAGAGGTCGCGATCCCCGCCGAGCTACAGCTGGCAATCGGCCTGCTAGTGCTGCTAGCGGCCGCTCTGGCTGTGAGGAGAGTTAAGAGGTCGCGGCCCGAGGAGAGTTCCTGGTAGCGCGGGGGGAGGTCGCTTGCGCGGTGACGCCTGCGTGGACGTGCTGAGGAGAAGGGACCCGCGGGGCTACTACGTGCTGACCGCCAGGCGCGAGGCTCTGGAGCTCCTGAGGATGTTCGACGTGATCGTCGAGGACGCGGGCAGCTTCCTCCTGGTCAGGGTGCGCTCGCGGAGCCTCGCGCAGAAGGTCTGCGAGTTGCTGCTGAGGAAGGGGTTGCTTAGCACACACGCGTAGCCGCTGCCTCGCGACATCGCCCAAGCCCGCAAGCTTTCCCGAGCGGGTAGGGGGAAGGTTTACTACTCAGCCCTGCACGCGGGAGGGAGTGCGACAGGTGGGGGTGGAGAGCCTTCTGCTGGGCGAGGTCAGGCGGGGGTTGAGGGCGTTCTGCCTCGAGAGGTGGCAGAGCCTCCACGAGAACTACGCCAGGGTGAACATGAGCGAGAGCGGCGTCGCCCCTCTCTCGCTGGCTGAGCTCGAGGAGCTGGGGCTGAAACTCGAGAGCTTGAGAGAGCTCGAGCTGGGCTACGGGTGGACTAGGGGGTCTCCCGAGCTGCGCAGTAGGATCTCGGAGCTCTACAACGGCGAGGTGAAGGAGGGCGAGATACTCGTGACTGCGGGCTCTGCGGAGGCGAACTTCGTGGCCGCGGTGAGCCTGGTTGAGGGCGGCGACTTGGCGGCTGTGGACCTGCCGAACTACATGCAGGTGCCGGGGCTTCTCGGGTTCCTGGGCGCGAGGGTGCTCGAGGTAAAGCGCTCCCACCCATCCTGGAGGTTCCCCGTAGACGAGGCCGTGAGAGTAATCGAGGAGGGGAGGCCCAAGGCCTTCTTCATCTGCAACCCAAACAACCCGACAGCGACCGTTCTACGGGAGAGGGAGGTGGAGGAGCTGGGCGAGGCGGCCAGGAGGGCGGGGACCGTGCTCGTCTTCGACGAGGTGTACTGGGGGTCGGAGCTCAGCGGGGATAAGCCCAGCGCCCTGGAGATCGCTGGGAAGGACGTGGCCGTGTCTGTGTGCGGCCTCTCGAAGGTCTACGGGATGCCTGGGCTGAGGCTGGGCTGGCTCGCCGGGAAGAAGGAGATCGTGGAGAGAGCATGGGCGGTCAAGGACTACGTGAGCATAGCCCCCTCGGCTCTCAGCGACCGGATAGCCTCCGCCGTGCTCACCCAGGACAACGTGAGGAAGCTGAGGAGGCGGGCCAGGGAGATCGTGGGGAGGAACTTCGAGCTATTTGCGAGGATCATGGGCGGCAGGCTCCTAGAGCCCCTCCCGCCCGAGGCTGGTGCTTTCGTCTGGGCCAGGGTTCCGTGGGCGCGGGAGACGCTGAGCCTGTGTAAGAGGCTCTTCGCCGAGAAAGGGGTGCTGGTGAACCCTGGTGAGTGCTTCGACGCCCCGGGCTACTTGAGGATCGGGCTGGGCCAGAGGATGAGCGGCTTCGCGGAGTCCCTGCAGGTGCTCGCTACCGCGCTAGAGGCGATGAAGGAGCAGGCAGGCTAGCAGGCGCTCTGAAAGAATTGCTGCTGCGCTGGGCTAGTGCATATAACACCGGGGGCCGCCGACCTGAAACGTGAGCGAGGTCAAGCTGGATGAGATGAGCTGGCAGGACGCCAAGGAGTACTTCTCCCGCTCAGACATCGTCATACTGCCTGTTGGCTCTGTTGAGCAACACGGCCCGCAAAACCCCCTGGGCACCGACTACATGATCGCGTACAGGCTCGCCGCTGAGGCTAGCCGCAGGACGGGGGTAGCCGTTCTGCCGCCGGTGCCCTTCGGGGTCAGCGAGCACCACTCCAGGTTTCCCGGGACGGTCTGGGTGAGCGAGGAGTCCCTGAGGAGCTATGTGCTCGATGTAATCAGGGCGCTGGCCGCCCACGGTGTGAGGAAGGTTGTCGTGGTCAACGGCCACGGGGGCAACCTCAACGCCCTGAGGTCCGCTGCGATGGCTGCCAGGAGGGAGGGGGTACTCGTGGTCATCTACCAATGGTGGACCCTGCCGGAGCTGCGCAGCATATTCAGCGAGGAGGAGCTAGGGCACGCGGCCTCTGTGGAGACCTCGGTCAACCTCTACCTGCACCCGCACCTGGTCAAAATGGACCGGGCTGTGGACGAGAAGCCGGCGAGGCTCCCCACAGACGGGCTCGGGTACTACCCGGAGCGGACGGACGACAGGGTGAGAAGCGGGGTCTTCGGGGTCTCCACCACGGCCTCCAAGGACAAGGGGGAGAGGGCCTTTCAGGCAGCCCTGGAAGCCCTGGTCAAGCTTGTGGAGGCTGTCAAGTCCCTGGAGCCCCGCCCCTAGGGAGGCAAAGCTTGAAAAACCCCCCTCTCCAGTTTCCAAGGCAGCATCCAGCAATGCTGAAGGTGCGCCTGGAGGAGGCTGCCAGGCTTCTGGTGGAGCTGCCGTACTCCGCGACACCGGAGCACGTAGCCGAGAAAGCGCTTGAGCTGGCTGCGCTCAGGCCTGGGGAGAGGTTGGTCGACCTCGGGTGCGGCGAGGGTAACGTCCTCGTGGTGGCTGCTGGAAAGTACGGAGCCTACGCTGTCGGCGTGGAGCTGAACCCCGTTCTCGCGCTACGCGCGGCCGCCAGGGTGAGGAAGGCTGGGCTCGACGGCTACGTGGACATCGTGGTCGGCGACCTCTACTCCTTTGACTGCTCCAGGTTCGATGTCGTCTTCTGCTACCCCTCCCCCGCTGCCTCGAGGAGGCTCTCGCTCAAGCTACTCTCCGAGTGCAAACCGGGGTCCAGGGTCGTGGTTCACGGCTACCCTCTCGAGGGGCTGAGGCCGCTGGAGGTCATCGAGGTGCCAGGCTGCGGGGAGCGCGCCCACAGGGTCTACCTCTACCTCGTGGGGCTCAGCGCGGAGAGCAAGACGCTTTAACGTGAAGCGGCTGAGAGCTGTGATGATGGAGGGCGTGGTGTACCTTCCACCGCCGAGGAAGGTTTCCTCGGTCACCGTGGAGGAGGCTCTGCTTCTCAGGAGGAGCATCAGGGCCTTCACCGGCGACCCGGTTAGGCTTGAGGACCTCGCGATGATACTGTGGGCTGCGGACGGCGTCACGGATGCTAGAGGTGAGTTCAGGTCGGCGCCCAGCGCGGGTGCGACATTCCCCCTCGAAATCTACGCCGTCATCGGGGAGAAGTGTGTGGTTACCGCTGGCGGTGAGCACCTGGCAGCTGGTGTGTACAAGTACCACCCGCACCTCCACGCACTGATCCCGAGAAGGTACGGCGACTTCCGCCGCGAGCTCGAGGCGGCGTCGCTGAGGCAGTCCTGGGTGGGCAGGGCTCCTGTCAGCGTGGTCATATGCGCCGTCTTCGAGAGGACGACCTCGGTCTACGGGGAGAGAGGGAGGGTGAGGTACGTGCCCATGGAGGTGGGCCACGCTGGGCAGAACATCTACCTCATGGCCACGGCCCTCGGCTACGGCACGGTGGCTGTGGGAGCATTCCACGACGAGGCCGTGGCCGAGGTCCTGGGCCTGCCTAGGGAGGAGAAGCCCCTGTACGTAATGCCCGTGGGGGTTCCCAGGAGGGCTGCCAGGCTGAGCTTCGAGGACCTCGAGCGCGTGATCAGCGCTGCCAGGCGCTAGCACCTCTTCACGAGCACATAAGCCAGCACAGCGTCGAAGGGTGTTAGACGCCTGCCGGCGGGAACCGCCCCCAGGACGCTGCCGGTCAGGCTGGACGCCGTGAACACCAGGATGCCCCCGGGCTTCAGCACCCTGAGGGAGTCTTCAACCATGCTGGAGTAAACCTCCAGCTCCCCACCGCCGCAGAGGGCCGTGTCCACCGGCTTCTTGGGAGGGAGGGGCAGATAGGGAGGGTTTGTGACCGCGAACTCCACGCTGCCGCTCCTGAGGCAGCTCGCGCCCACGCACAGGACAGGGTGGTACAGCTCGTAGACGCCGCAGCTCCGCGCGTTCACCACCGAGGCTGCGAGGCACTTGTAGTCCACGTCCGTGCCGATAACCTCTGCTGACAACTTCTTCGCGAGCGAGAGAGCTATGGCTCCACAACCCGTGCCCACGTCGCACCCCACTCTGCCTCTCACGAGCCTTGTCGAGACCTCGATGGCCAACTCCGTCGATACGAAGACTGGCGCGAGGCAGCCCCGCGGCACTCGCAGGCGGCAGCCCCTGGCCTCGAAAACCCCGTGAACCCTGCTCACGAGAAAGCGCAGCAGCCTGAGCAGGGCCGAGGCAGCCCTCCTCCTCAAGCCGCGCGCCGGCTCCAAGCGCAGAGCACACCCGCAGTGCATCCCGAGGCGTGCTGGCGGAAAAGGGGTAAAAAGCGCGCGTCCAGCCGGACTACTGGCGGCGGGCGCTTGCCACCAGGCTCTGGATTATCGAGCTGTAGGACCTGCTGAGTATGCTCGAGATAGGGCCCTCGGAGACAACCCTGCCCATGAAGAGCAGCACCCCCATGCTGGCCAGCCTCTTAGCCTGCTCGGCGTCGTGCGTGACCAGGATGATGGTCACCTCCCGTGAGAGCTCCTTGATCAGCTCCTCGATCTTGGCCGCGTTGACGGGGTCCAGGTTCGCCGTGGGCTCGTCCATGAGCAGGAGCTCGGGCATGGTTGCCAGAGCCCGGGCGATGCACAGGCGCTGCTGCTGCCCCCCGCTCAGGCTGGAGGCCGGGCTCTTCAGCCTATCCTTGACCTCGTCCCAGAGTGCTGCCTTCTCGAGAGCCCACCTGACGAGCTTATCGAGCTCCCTCCCCTTCGCCATGCCCCGCAGCCTGGGGCCTATCGCGACGTTGTCGTAGATGCTCAGGTGGGGGAAGGGGTTCGGAGTCTGGAACACCATGCCCACGCGGGACAGGGCTTCCTCGGCGGAGTGGTCCCGGTAGACGTCAACACCAAGCACCTCGACCAGCCCCTCCACCCTGGCCCCCTCCCTGAGGAGGACGAGCTTGTTTATCGCGCGGAGCAGTGTCGACTTGCCGCAGCCTGAGGGGCCGAGAACCGCGTAGACGGTCCCTCTCGGGACGGTGATCGACACGCCGTGGAGCGCCTGGCTCTGCCCGTACCAGACGCTGAGCTCCCGCGTCCTGACGGCCGGCTCCCTCACATTCTCACCCTGCCGGCAAGCCTCCTGGTGAGGGAGGCCAGCAGCATGGAGAGCAGGACGAGGAGCAGGACTGCTCCCCACGCCAGCCTCCTCCAGTTCTCGTAGGGCGTCCCGGCGAAGAAGAATATGAGGAGCGAGAGCGTGCTAGATGGCTTGTCAATGCCGTAGAAGGCCTGGAAGGCCGCTCCAGCTGTGAAGAGCACCGGCGCGGTCTCGCCCAGCGCCCGCATGGAGCCCAGCAGGATAGCGGTGGCTACGCCCCTGGCGTTCATCGGGATTAGCAGGAGGAACACTGTCTTCCACTTCTGCAGCCCCAGCGAGAACGCGGCCTCGCGGTAGACAAGGGGGATTGCCGCGAGGCTCTCCCTGACCTGCGCGGCCACGTAGGGGAGCGCCACCACGCTGAGGCTCACAGCCGCTGCGAGCGCGGAAGGTGTGCGCATGGGCACCACGAGCAAGGTGAAAACCACGAGGCCCACAACTATCGAGGGCGACTCGGCTATCAGCTCCACAGCCCGCTCCGCAACCCTGGCTAGGAGGGATCCGCGCGCCTCGCTGAGCATGACCCCCGCGGGTATCCCGAGCGCCGCGCTGGCAATCGTGGCGATGGCAACTGTAACCAGGGTGCCTGCGAGCGAGGGGCCCACGCCGCCTACCTCGCCTCCCGGCGGGCCCGGGGGGTTAAGGAGGAAGCTAGCGCCCTGAAGCAGCACTGGCAGCCCCTCGACGAGCGCTGAGAGCAGTATGTGACTCGCCGCCCCCAGGATGGCGAGGGCCGAGGCAGCTGTCGCCAGGTGTACAGCGTAGTCCACTAATCTGCGCCTCACACTCCTCCCCCTCACGCCTCACCACCCCGGGCAACAGCAGCTCTGGCAATTCGCGCGCCAAGAGCCGTGGTTGCAGCGCTTGCTGCGAGCAGTAGCAGGGCGGCTGCTGAGAGGGCGCTCGTGAGGCCCGGGTACAGGAAGGCGTTGCCGTACTGCGACGCGATCAGGCTTGAGACGGTGTGCGCTGGCTCGAAGGGGCACAGCGGGAGGTTGAACGCGCTCCCTATGGTCAGCGCCACTATAGTAGTCTCCCCCACGGCCCTGCCGAAGCTGAGCAGCGCGGCTGCAGCAATGCTGCGCTTCACCATGCCCAGGAGCACGCGGGCTCTCTCGAAGCCCATAGCGCCTAGGCTGTGCAGCGCCTCAACGTAGGTGAAGGGCACGGCATCGTAGGCCGCGGAGACCACAGAGGATGCGTAGGGTGTCAGCATGAGCCCTACCACCAGCGCCGCTGTGAACACCGACTGCCCCGTGGGCGAGCCCCTAGCGCACAGGGAGCCCAGCCCAGCCTCGCGCACCAGCGGGGCCACGGCGCTCAGCCCCCACATACCGAAGACAACCGTGGGCAGCGCCGCCATCGCGAACATGGCTATGCCAATGGCCTCCCTGACCCGCCGTGGCGCGTACTCGTGGAGGTAGACCACTGCAGCCACTGAGAGAGCTACGGCTATGGCTGTGGCCTGGACCCCTACGGCCAGCGTGCCCACAAGGGGCAGGGCTACCCCGTAGAAGCCGTATCTCTCCTCGGAGGGGCTCCAGCGGGGGCTTAGCACAAAGCCTAAGCCCTCGCGGGCGAGAACTCCTGAAGACTCGATAGACAGCGCTAGCACTATCGCCGCTGCTATAGCGATTACGATGGCTGTAGCGGTCGCGATGCCTAAGTAGATGACATCTATACTTCTCCGCATCACTACATAGAAAGAGGGGGAGTTTTTATAGGTTATTTTTAGGGAGAAAAAACTCTTGCCTTCAGGGAGGGGGGCATAGGCCAGCCCTCTCGAGGGCTGAGCGCAGAGCCTCCCTCAGGGGTTTTGGAAGCGGTGCGTAGCCCTCGGCGAGGTTCCTCTCCTCCTGCCCCTCCGTCAGCACGTACCTGAGGAACGTGCACATGGCTCGGGCTTTCTCGGGAGTGTACGCGGATGGTGCTTTGACGAGGAGGTAGCTGGGCGAGGTTATGGGGTAGGCTCCCGGCTTCTCGGAGTCCAGCAGCTTGATGAGTATGTTCAGCTTCGACAGGTCGTCGGCGGGGTCCACCGAGGGAAGGGTCTCCGCGGCCTTCATCACGGACTCCCCTGAAGGTACGACAAACTCGCCGGCTCTATTCCTCAAGGCTACCACGCCGAGCCCCTTTGTGTAGGCTAGCTCCACGTACCCCAAGGAGTAGGGGGTGCTCTTAACAGCCTGCGCGACACCGGGGTTACCTTGGGCGCCCACTCCGCGCCCCAGCGCGTCGAGAGGCCAGCTCACAGCCTTACCTGCGCCCACTTTGCTCTTCCACTCGCTGGAAACCTTCGAGAGGTACGTGGTGAACACCTCTGTCGTGCCGCTGGAGTCGCTCCTGTGGACGAACACGATCCGCTGGTGGGGCAGCCTGACGCCAGGGTTCAGCTCGGCGATCCTGGGGTCGTCCCAGTACTCAATCTTCCCGAGAAGGATCTCGGCAAGGACTTCGCCCGTCAGCCTCAGGTTGTAGCCGGGAGGTAGCTCGGGTATGTTGTACACGACTGCGACACCCCCGAGGATCATCGGTATCTGAAGCACACCCCCGTAGAGGCTTCTCGCCTTCTCCCAATCCGAGGTCTTCAAGGGAACATCGCTCCCAGCAAAGTCCACAACACCCTGCAGGAAGTCGCTCTGCCCCTTCCCGGTGCCTCCCCCGCCGTACTCGACGCTAAGCCAGGGGTAGAGCTTCTTCACCTGCGAAGCCCAGGCCAGTATCTGCTCCATGGGGAAGGTTGCACCACTACCCAGCAGTACAACCGGGGTCTGCGGAGGCTGAGGAGGGGTTTCGGTTCTCGGCACTCCGGGCTGCTTAAGCGCACTAAGCGCGAGCAATGCTATAAAGACCGCTGCGAGACCTACGGCAGCGGCTATAGCCAGCTGCTTGGTCTTCATAGCGTGGATGCAGTAGGCGAGGGGTACATATAAACATTACTTATTTCAAGGCAGGGTTACATAGATAGTGCAGTTAATTATATAGAAAATAGAGTTTCGCGGAGTAAGCTTGAGAAGAGTTAGGGATGTCCCAGGCTGCTCCTCAGGAGATAGATATAAAGCAGTGTGGTAAGTATTGTGCCACTTGGTGAATAGCGTGGAGTTCGCAAGGATCGACAGGCAGGGCAGGATTGTCATACCGTCGCGCCTGCGCAGGATGATCGGCATAGAGGGTGAGGCCGAGGTGCTGGTCAGGGTTGAGGGAAACAGGATAGTGATCGAGCCTCTTGCGAGGGATCTGGAGGAGGGGGTCAAGAGGTGGCTTGCCTCCGCGCTAAGCTCAGGGGTTGAGCCGCTCTCTGGAGACGTGGGAGAGTCGTGGAAGTGGGTGAGCAAGGAGTATGCTGAAAGAAAGCTCGGCCTACTACCCTGAGGGCGTTGTGGACGTAGGCATCCTCGTGGTGTCTCTCTTTAAGAACCCCTTGCAGGAGGCCGCGTTGAACTTCCTGGCAGACGTGCTGCTGCAGAGGAGGCGCGCAGCCATACCTGTGACCGCGGTTCTCGGAGCCTTCCACGTGGCGACCAGGTACTTGAGGCTGCCGCCGGTGGAGGTGAGGAAGGTTCTCGGCGAGATGCTGGAGACAGGCTCACCTGCCTTCTACCCCTACGTGCGCCCCGATGACGCCCTTGACGCCCTCGAGTACGCGGCGTACTACCGGGTGGAGTCGTGGGATGGGTACCTGGTCAAGCTGGCGAAGAGCATTGGCAACAGCATAGTGTACACCCTCGATGAGGAGCTCAGGAGGGTTGAGGGGCTCATAGTCGTGAACCCGTTCCCCAAGGAGCTCGTCGAGCAGTACCACGAGTACATGCAGAGTAAGCTACACGGGCGCACCGCGTAGCTGGCGCTGCATTTATTACGCTGGCACGGGTCCCCGCGCAGGGCGCTGGGCGGTGCTACCGTATGCGCGCTAAGCTGCTTATACTCGACCTGGATATGACGCTGTGGGACTGCCCTGATATCTCGCTGGCAACACCGCCCTTCAGGAGGGTTGGCGAGGGCGTGGCTGTAGACGCCGAAGGCACTGTGGTCCGCCTGAGGGAGTGCGTGATGGAGCTCCTCTCACGCGCCAAGAGCCTGGGCGTGAAGCTCGCAGTGGCAAGCTGGAACCTCAGGGAGCCCGCTGAGGGGGCTCTGGAGGCGCTAGGAGTCAAGGAGTTCTTCGACGTGATCGTCGTGGAGCCGCACCCCCGCAAGGAGGAAATGGTGGGAAGGATTCTCGAGGCGCTTTCCCTGAGACCCGAGGATGCCGTCTTCATAGATGACAACGCGGGCATGGTGGAGAGAGTGAAGCGCAGCCACCCGGGGATCATGGCTCTGAGGTTTGGCGAGGACATTACCAGCTTCTGCGAGCTCCTCGAGAGGCTTGAAGGGAGCAGTGCTGAGAGCTTCCACGGGGTGCGGGGCTGATGGAGGAGAGCCTACTCCGGCAGGCTGCTAAGGTGCTGGTCCCCGTGTTCCTCGCCGAGATGGGCGATAAGACCATGCTCGCGACAGCAGCGTTCTCGCTGCGCACAAACCCGCTGCTAACCCTCGCTGTATCAGCGCTGGCCTACCTGGCGGCGAACTCGCTCCCAGCTATCCTGGCGAGCAAGGCCGCAGAGGTGCTTGCCTCCTACGCTAGCCTGGTGCAGGCGGCTGCTGGGGCAGGCTTCATAGCTATCGGCTTGTCGCTGCTCCGCGGCGGAAGAGAAGAGTTTGTGGTCGGGAGGGCGAGCAGCACTTTCTCCTATCTCCTACTACTGACGCTCTCAGAAATGGGCGATAAGACGCAGATAGCCACGATCCTCTCGGCAGCTCTCACAGCGAACGCCCCGCTAACCCTGCTGCTGGGGGTGACCGGCTACGTGCTGGCCAACAGCGTCGGGGTAGCTGCAGCGTACCTCGCGAGGAGCAGACTGCCCGCCGAGGCCCTGAGGCGTGCCTCCGCAGCTCTATTCGTGGTGGTTGGTGTTCTGTGCATGCTCACTGCCGTGCCTTAGAGAGCAGGTACACTAGTAGTCCCGCGGCTAGCCAGGCGAGGATGAGAACTCTTCCCTCCTCGTGCAGCGCGAAAAGTAACCCCCACATGACCGCGCAGGCGAGGAAGCCCAGTACCGGCAGAATCGCCTTGCTGAGCTTCAGGTGGGGGTTGCGGTAGACTGAGAGCAGCGCTGCGTGCGCGTACATGTAGGCTAGGAGCGCGCCGAAGTTGTAAAGCGACGCCATGACATCCACGAGGTGGGCGCCGGGCAGGAAGGCGTGGAAGAGCAGCAGGCCCGCTGCGACCGAGCTCGAGAAGATGACGGCGAGGTGGGGCGAGCCTCTCCTGTTGACCGCTCTGAGCCACCTGGGCAGGAGGCCGACCCTGCTCATGGAGAACACTACCCGCGAGACACCTATGACGCCAGAGTTCGCGGACGCAGCGTTGAGAATCGTGCCCAGGAAGCCCGTCCACAGGGCTAGGTAGGCGCCGATCACCGGGATCCTGCTAGCCAGGCTTGAGAAAGGGTGCTGGACGTCCTCGCCGCTGAAGCTGCCGGAGAACGCGTAGAGCGACGCGGCGACCGCTGCCACGACGACCGTTACGGCTACTGTCAGCAGGATTGCCCTGGGCACAGCCCTCCTCGCGTCCCGCGCCTCCTCAGCCACCTGAGACGTAGCCTCCACGCCGATGTAGGACGCCATGCTTATGGTGACCGCGTAGAGGAAGTTGTTGACGGGGAGCTCGCTGCCCAGCGCCGGTATCCTGGGCCTCAGGGCACCGCTGAGGGCGAGCAGGAGCCCCCCGGCGCCGAGCACGAGGGCTAGCGTTGCGAGGTCCGCGCGCGCCGCTCAGCAAGCCCCCCTACCGCTGGGACCCAGGAGCGCTCCTGCGCAGGAGCACTATCCTCAGAATCACCTGCCTGGCGAGCGAGCGGAACCATGCGTCGACCAGGTACAGGGTGAAGAAGTACACGGCGGAGCACGCTAGAACAACGAGGAGGGCTTCCCGTATCCGGAGCGGGTTGAAGAGAGCAGCTACAGCGCTCATGAGAAGGCCCGCTGCCGTAAACCTGGCAATGCTCGCGAGGGGCGCGCGGACGCCGGCAGCGCTCACCCACCTTGCCAGGATGGCGAGGACTAGCACCTCGGCGGCAAGCCACGATAGCCTGGCTCCCAGCGCGACGCCCAGGGGGTCTCTCGAGGTGCCCAAGGCTAGAGCAACCCCCAGTATGCCCAGGATAGATCTCAGGTAGCCGAGAAGCATGGACTTGAAGATCTTGGAGCGGGCGAGGACGCTGGGCTTCACGTCGTAGCGGTCGATCTTCTCAAGGCCCTGCACAGCATCCGAGAGGGCGCCATTCACCGCCGCCACGAGGGCTGTCAGCGACGCAGCTCTCAGCACGTTCGCCGCAGGGGTGTAAACAGGGTTGAGGATGTAGAGGAGGTTGGGTGCCAGCACGAGGGCGCCGAGCGCCGTGGGCACGCCTATCAGCAGCACCATCCTCAGCGTCTCCTCCACGTAGGCTGCTGCTTGACCAGCCTGGGTTGTCAGGAGCCGCTGGTAGAGCCCCCTGCCCAGGAAGTACGAGTACCCCACCACGTTGGCGAAGGCGAGGACAACTGTGTAGTATGCCACAGCTTCGTTGGAGGCGTAGTGGGAGATGAGGAGGACGTCTGCAGAGGCTACCAGCGCGGAGAGAGCGGCTACCGCGTTGACCCAAGAGTAGCTCACGATCTTCTTCGCCGTCGGCAGCACGGGCGTCCCAGCTAGGTCGCCCCTGGCGCACGCGAGGAGCACCAGGGCCTGGACTAGGTAGCTCGCCAGGACTGCCAGGAGCACTCCCTGTAGGGTGACGCCGCCGAGCACCGCGAGAAGCACGGCTGCTACGAGCTTCGCGGTCTCGAATACGTACTCGGACAGGACCGCGCGCACCGGGCTGGCAGCGTACACGGACGAGTACAGTGCGCTGTTGATGTAGAACACCGGTATGTATGCGAGCACGAGCGGGATGACCACGGGCGGTATGGAGAAGGCGCTGGCGATGCTGGGGGCGAGAAGGAGAAATGCTGCCGCCGAGGCCGTGGAGAACACGGCCGCCAGGGCTAGGCCTGCCGGGGTTGCGGAAACATCCCCGTACGCCCTCAGCCTGGTCACCCAGTAGTTGACCAGCGTTGCCATTGTGGCGTAGGAGAGCAGCGAGGATATCACGCTCCAGGCGCCGAAATCGCTGGGGGCCAGGTTCCTCGTCACCACTAGGACGAAGACCACGCCTACTAGTACGTTGTACAGCCTCTCGGCGTAGTACAGCGCCCCGACAAGCCTAAGCCCCACTCAGCCCCCCTCTGCGGCTGAAGTAGAGCAGGAGAGCAGCGAGCGATTTAAGATCGCACTCCCCCGCTGCGCACGCCGCGATGTACTCCCGCGGTGCGAGCTCCAGCACCTCGAGAACCTCGCCCTCATCCGGGTGCGCTTCGACCTTCTCCAGCCCCTCGGCTAGGAAAGCTGTTATCAGCTCGTCGCTGTAACCCGGTGAAACGTAGGCACGCCCCAGCTCAATGATCCTCGAAGCCCTGTAGCCGGTCTCCTCCTCAAGCTCCCTGAGAGCCGCGCTCCGCGGGTCCTCGCCGCTCTCCACTCTCCCTGCGGGCAGCTCGACAACCCACTTCCCTATGGGTGCTCTCCACTGCCTGACGAAGACTACTCGCCCGTCCCCCAGCACGGGCACGATCACCACTGATCGGCCGAAGGCGATGAGATCCTTCTCGAAGACCCTACCCCTCCACGAGACCAGCCTCCTGAAGAGCCTGACCCTGCGGCCCTCGCAGAGCAGCTTATCCTCCAGCACTCTTGGCTCGCTCAAGAGAACCCCTCGGGGCTGGGTGCAGGGGGTGGTTTTCAGCTTTTTGCTGGTAGAAAGGCATATATACCCCTATTCGCTATTCATTTACGAAAAACGATGCACAGGTCTGGTTTGGCGCGAGTAAAGATCCTGCTGTTGCTGTCCGCACTCTTGGCTGCGCTGCTCCTCACCGCGTTCGTTCTGCTGCACCCTGCGCCTTCCAAGGGCAAGACCCTCAGGGTAGCTACAACTACAAGCCTCGACGCGACAGGGCTTCTAAACGTGCTCAAGTCGGAGTTCGAAAAAAGAAATCCCGGTGTGAACGTGACGTGGGTTGCTGTGGGCACGGGGCAGGCTCTCGAGATAGCGAAGCGGGGTGACGCCGACCTCGTGCTGACTCATGACAGGCCGCTGGAGAACGAGTTCATCAGGCAAGGCTACGGCGTGCACGGAGTGTCGTTCGCCTGCAACGAGTTCGTGGTGGTGGGACCTCCCGAGGACCCCGCGGGCATCTCCCAGGCGCGCGACGTGGTCGAGGCGTTCAGGAGGATCGCAGAGGCGGGAGATAGGGGATTGGCGGTCTTCGTCTCGAGAGGGGATAGGTCCGGGACTCACATGAGAGAGCTCAGGATCTGGAACGAGACAGGTGTAAACCCGCGCGGCAAGCCTTGGTACAGGGAGACAGGGCAGGGGATGTCGCAGACGCTCATGGTGGCTGACCAGCTGAGAGCTTACACCCTTGTGGATTCCGGCACGTTCGCGAAGTTCAAGGAGAGAGTGGGGCTGAGAGTCCTCTTCAGGGGTGATCCCAGGCTTCTCAACGTGTACAGGGCTATACTCGTGAACCCAGAGCGGTTCCCGTGGGTGAACCACCAGCTAGCCTTCGAGTTCGTCCGCTTCCTCGTGTCGCCTGAGGGCCAGAGAATAATCGCAGAGTACGAGGTGGGCGGCGTGAAGCTGTTCCAGGCCTGCTTCGGGAAGCTGAGCGAGCTGGGCGTGCACGACCCCTACGAGGAGGAGCAGGTGGCTTACTGGCTAAGCCAGCTGAGAAAGTAGCTGCACGTGGTGGCTTTGGACGCGGCGGAGCTACTCCTCATCACCGGGCTGACCCTGAGAGTCTCGCTGACCGCCGTCGCCCTGTCGTCAGCGCTCGGCATACCCGCGGGCATCCTGATCGCGACCGGGCAGAGGCGCAGGAAGGCCCTCACACTGGCTGTGAACACGGCAATGGGTACACCGCCCGTGCTGCTGGGCCTTGTGCTCTACCTCCTGCTATCCAGGCGGGGGCCCCTCGGATTTCTGGGGCTGCTCTTTACCCCTGAGGGGATGATTCTCTCACAGTTCCTGCTGACCCTGCCCATAACCACCGGCTTGACGATCTCCGCCATCGAGTCCCTGCCGCGCGAGACGCGCGAGCTCATTGAGTCGCTGGCGACGCGCCCGGCTTTCAAGATGCTTCTCCTCGCGAACGAGGCTAAGCTGCAGCTCCTGGCAGCCTCGCTGACCGCGCTCGCCAGGGCGGTCTCAGAGGTGGGATCCGTGATCATAGTGGGGGGCAACATCCGCTACTACACGCGCGTGCTGACCACAGCCATAGTCTACCACACGAACGCGGGCGAGTTTGAAGCTGCGCTCTGGCTCGGGGCAGTGCTCGCGCTGGTGTACCTCTCCCTGAACGCAGTAGTGCTTGCTGTGAGGACAGCGGTGATGAGGGAGTGATCGAGGCAGGGGGGCTCGTCAAGTCCTACGGCGACCTGCAGGTGCTCAGGGGCGTCGACTTGAGGGTTGAGAGAGGGGAGATAGCCTGCGTGGTAGGACCCAACGGCGCTGGGAAGACGACGCTGCTCCGCATCCTCGCGCTTCTCGAGTGGCCCGACCGGGGAGTGGTCACCTACGATGGAGTCCAGGCTACGCGGGACAACGCCGCCAGCCTTAGAGCGAGGATTGCCTACGTGCCCCAGAGGGGGCACGTGCTCTCGCTAAGCGTCCGCAACAACGTGCTCTTCGCTCTCCTCGCAAGAGGGATTCCCGCAGAGGAAGCCTCCCTGAGGGCTGACGAGGCTCTGAGGGCTGTGGGGCTCTACGGCTTGAGGGATAAGCACGCCCCAGCGCTGTCGGGCGGGCAGAAGCAGCTGCTGGCGCTCGCCCGGGCCTTCGCGCTACAGCCAGAGTACCTTCTGCTAGACGAGCCCACTGCCAGCCTGGACCCCGAGAACGCCGGGCGCGCCAGAAAGCTGCTGAGAGAGTACGTCAGGGCTAGGAGGGCCGCGGCAGTGGTCGTGTCGCACAGCATGTCCGAGGTTAGGGAGCTGGCGGACAAGACCATAGTGCTGGTCAACGGCAGGGTTGTTGCCGCCTACGCTGGTGCGCCGGACGACGCGGCGCTTTCAAGGCTCTTCGCCTGAGGGCAGGAAATATCTGCCGGGCCCACTAGCAGGGATCGTGGCTGGCTCCCGCAGGCACCTCATGCTGGAAGTTGCCAGGGCCCTGACCTCGGCTGAGAGCAAGCTGTCATTTGTGATTCTCGCCAGCGGGGTGGTCCTGGACGAGGAGGTGCTGGCTGTTCTCAAGTGGCTGGAGGAGGTGGGCTCTCTTAGGGGTGCTTCCGAGCGAGGGGGGCTGGCGTACGCTAGAGCCTGGAGGAAGTTAAGCGGCGTTGAGCGGGCGCTCGGGGTGAAGCTCGCGGAGCGGGTCGCCGGTGGCTACGGCGGGGGGCGGAGCTTCCTGACGCCAGAGGGGAACCTAGTCCTCGCCAGGCTGGAGTTCATGAGCAGGAAGGCAGCCCTGCTGAGCAAGCTCCTCGAGCCCGACCTGAGGATAGCCGGCAGCGACTGCCCCGGCGTGAGGCTAATCGCAGACAGGCTCTGGAGTAGGGAGCTAGGCGTCGAGTACGCGGCTGTGGGCTCGTGGAACGGCATCGAGCTTCTGCTCGAGGGCTACTGCGACGTAGCCGGGGTGCATCTCCTAGATCCATCGGGGAGAGGCTACAACAGCTTCCTCCTGGAGGACCCACGCCTTAGGGGTAAGGTGGCGCTCGTCAGGGGGTACCGCCGCAGGATCGGCTTCCTGGTGAAGCCCGGCAACCCCAAGTCCATCCGGAGCTTCCGCGACCTGCTGCGCCCCGACGTGGTCTTCGCGAACAGGAACAGGGGGAGCGGCACGAGGAGCTTCGTGGACAGCATGCTTAGGAGGCTTGCCAGGGAGGAGGGGCTCGCCCCGAGGAAGGTTTTCGCCTCGGTGAGGGGTTACGAGTGGGAGTTCCACTCTCACGCGGCTGTAGCCTACGCGGTGGCCACCGGGAAGGCTGACGTCGGGGTTGCCCTCGAGTGGGCGGCTGCGCGCTATGGCTTGGAGTTCATCCCGCTGCAGGAGGAGCAGTACGACTTCCTGGTGAGGCTTGACAGGGTGCAGTCCGCCCCGGTCTCGCTCTTCATAGAGTACCTGGGCAGCGAAGATTGCAGGGATGAGCTGCGCGCACTAGGGTTCGATGCCAGAGGTTCGGGAGAGGTGCTCACGTAGCTGGGGCCCGGCAGTCTTTTTTAGCGTTCACCGCCAGGCTCCAGGGATGCGCGGAGGTAGCGCGGTGTCACCCTCCCTGCTGTCGTACCCCGAGAAGCTGCTCTTCGCGCTAGCTATGCTGGCGGCCTCCCTCGTACCCCCTCAGGCGGCAGCACCCCTCTTAGCCCCGCTGCTTCCGGCTTCCCTGACGGCTCTCGCCTTCGGGAGGCTCTCCAGGCTGCAGCGGCTCCTGGTAGCGCTCCCCTACGCCCTAGCGCCCTGGGTGGTGCTCGCCCCAGACGCGGGCATGAGGGTCGCCTCTGCGTGCACTCTGCTGGGGCTCGTGTACCTCCTGGTAGCCTGGCTGGAGGCCAGGTGGACACGCTACGTCTTCGCGCCTGGCGAGGTGAGAATCCGGAGAATTCCATTGGATGACCTCGGGCTCCGGGAGAGAAAGGAGACCGTGAAGCTGGATGGCGTGAGGAGCGTGAGCGTGAGAAGCTCCCTGCTCTCCGCGCTCTCCAAGACCTACGACCTAGTGCTGCTCACAGAGTGCGGCGAGTTCGTTATCAAGGGTGTGAGGCAGGACTTCGACCTAGGCTCCTGGCTCGCCGCCTCCCGCCCGGTAGCCACCTCCAGGAAGGGCGGCCTGGAGCTCCATGAGAGAGCCCCAGAGGGAGAGAGCTCGGCGGAGACGCATAGGGAGCTGCTGGAGCTCAAGAGAGCGCTGGAGGCGGGCTCTATCGACAACGTACAGGTGAGGCTCAGCAGCAGCGCGGTTAAGCTGGACATCGAGTTTAGAAGGCCCAAGCTCAGTCTCTACCCGCTCATCGAGAAGGCTTACGCGCTGGCATTGGACATCTCGTTGGCGCTCGGCACTAGCGCGCCAGAGCTCCTGGCAGCGAGGGCTGGCAGGAGGATAAGGACAAATAGGATAGATAGGCTGCTCTAGGTGGTCTCCTTGAGCTCGCCCCTGGACTCCAAGGTGCGCAGAGTCTTCGGAGAGGTCGCTGTGAACAAGAAGCTGGCGAGGATGAGCTCTATATCCCGAGTCCCCGCCTTCATCTCGGAGTACCTTCTGACGAGCCGATGCCGCGACGAGAGTCCTTCCTGCGTCGAGGAGGTCGCCAGGCTCATCGCCGAGCACCACCCGGAGCCGGGTGAGCGTGAGCGCTTCCTGGGGGTGCTCAAGGAGAGGGGGGAGCTGAAGATCCTGGACGAGTTCCGGGTGCGGGTGGACCTGAGGAGGAACATGTACCTGTTGCAGATACCCTCGCTGCAGATCAACGACGCCCTGGTTCCGGAGAGCATCCCCAGGAGCTATGAGAGGATGTTCTCGGGTCTCTGGGGCCTGGGCCTCCTGAGGTACGTTCCGGGCAGCTCGGCCGGCGAGAAGGTGGGGCGTAGGTCCATCACCCCCGTGGAGCTCGTGGACTTCGAGCCCTTCCAGAGCGACCTGGTGGACGCGAAGTTCTTCGCAGAGGCGAGGAGCGAGTTCACCACGGAGGAGTGGGTGGATCTCCTCGTCACAAGCGTGGGCTTGAACCCCTCGGCCTACACTTTCGAGCAGAAGCTGCTCCTCCTCGCCAGGCTCATACCGCTGGCAGAGCCCAACGTGAACATCCTCGAGCTGGGGCCGAGGGCGACCGGTAAGACCTTCATCTACAGGAACCTGACGTACTACTCCAGGATATACGCTGGAGGGGTTGTCACGCCTGCGAGGCTCTTCTTCGATGCTAGGCTCTCGATACCGGGCGACCTGGCTGTAAACGACGTAGTCGTGTTCGACGAGATAAGCCGCGTGAAGTTCTCGAACTCGGACGAGATCGTGTCGAAGCTCAAAGACTACATGGTGGATGGGTTCTTCGAGAGGGGCGCGCTGAAGCGGGCTCACAGCACATGCTCTCTGGTATTCGTAGGCAACATAGACCTCGAGGCTGTGGACCGCGAGGCGGCCGCTCTGGACTACCTGCCCAGCTTCATGCGCGACACAGCGTTCCTAGACAGAATCCACGGGTTCATCCCGGGGTGGAGGCTCCCGAAGATCCTGTCCAGCGACAGGCACCTAGCGTCCGGCTACGGGCTGGCGTCCGACTACCTCGCCGAGGTCCTCCACAGGCTCCGAGGAGAGGCGTTCAGCTCCCTGATCGAGGAGCACGTGGAGCTGCTCGGGCACTACACCATCAGGGACGAGAGGGCTGTCCGCAGGCTCGCCTCGGGGGTGGTGAAGCTCGTCTACCCGAGCGGGGAGGTGGAGCGGCAGACACTCTCCCGCATCCTCAAGCTGGTGGTCGGGCTCAGGAACAACATTGTGAGGCTCCTCTCGACGATGTCCCCGAGCGAGTACCCGCCGAAGGAGCTGGACGTGGCCGTCCGCGCGTGAAAAGATTTAAGCCTCGGCCAGGGATGCAGCATATTGCTATATGAATCAAGCCTCTCGAACAACTGGTGCTCGCAGGCTGAGCAGCGGGCTCGGCGAGGTTTTCAGGATCCTGGCCTCGACGGACTTCCCCAGCATAGCGAGAAGGTACTTCGTCATGAACTGCTTCGACGGTGTGATGACGATGCTGGGGTTCATCCTGGGCTACTTCTTCTCAGGCGGCAGCAACCCTGGGACTGCCGTGGGGGCGGGCGTGGCAGCCAGCATAGCTATGGGCGTCTCGGGCTTCACGGGCGCACTGCTCACGGAGTTCGCGGAGAGGGCGAGGGAGCTGGAGGAGCTGGAGAGGGCCATGCTCAAGGACCTCACGCCAACAATCCTCGGCAGAGCGCTCCGCGTAGCCGCCATCGCAGCGGCTCTTGTAGACGCCCTGGCGCCTGCCGCAGGTGCCCTGGTGGTAGCTGCGCCGATCATCCTTTCGAGCGCAGGGCTGGTCAGCTTCCCGACAGCCGTAGCGCTGTCCGCGGCAGTGGGCCTTCTAGCACTCTTCGCGCTGGGGTACTACCTGGGCAAGATCGCGGAGGGTAGGCCGCTGCTCTACGGAGCCGCCATGGCGGGCGCCGGGGCGCTGGTCTCAGCAGCGGTGAGCCTGCTGGGGGGTGTGTAGCTCATGCCGGTCTCCCTGACGAGGGTTGTGCTCGACGTGCTCAAGCCTAGGGAGCTGGGGCTCCCGGACCTCGTGAAGGCGGTATGCGAGGAGGCTGGAGCGAGGCAGGTGTCCGCAGACATAGTTGAGGTGGACGTCAGGACGGAGACCGTGAAGATGACTGTGGAGGGCGACGACCTGGACTTGAAACTCCTGCTGGAGAAGCTGGAGGAGTTCGGCTGCGCCGTCAGGAGCATAGACTCTGTCACGGCGAGGCGCGTGGGGCCTGAAAAGCCGAGCAAGGTCGACTAGAAAGGCTTATCCAGGCCCAAGCGGCGACCTTAAGGAGGCTGATGCACGAGTTCGGCCCAGACGTCGTGAGGCTTGCCCGCAAGCTCGCCGAGGGCTACCTGGTCTACTTCTCGAGGGGGGTGCTGAACTCGGAGGGCAGGAAGGTCTTCGAGGAGATGGCGCGCATGCTGATCGACGAGCACCCCGAGCTGAAGAAGATCGTGACGAGAGCCCGGAGGAACCCCACCCTTGAGAACGTCGTGAGAGTGCTCGAGAGGGTGCTCGGCGAGGAGACGAACACCATCCTCAAGGGCGCAGTCGAGGGACCATACACGTACTCGAGCGGTGTCCAGCATGACTGGGCCAGGTGAGGGGAAGATCCCGCTGAGGGCGGCGGTCTTCCTAGCCTCCGGGGGGCCGCGAAGGCCCCTGCCCTGTGACGTCTACCTCCACGTGAAGGGCTACTCGCTGGCCCGCGTAACCCACGTGGACGTCGAGACAGAGGAGCTGAACAGAGTGCTAGCGCCGGGCGAGCACAGCTACGCGACTCTGATATGCGCGGGCAGCAGGCTCACCGTGACCCTGTGGGGGCCGAGGCGCTGCAGGCTTGAAATAGAGTGCAAAGAGCTGGCTGAGGCCCTGGGACCCTCCAGGAGCGTCGTCTACGTGGGCGGCAAGGAGGGGGGCATCTTCCTGGGCTTCAAGAAGGAGTACCTGAGGAAGCTCGAGGAGCTGGCCGAGAGGCTCGGGGTGAGGCCAAGGTGAGCACGCCCCCAGCCCCGGCCGCGGGCTGCCCAGGGAAGAAGGTCTCGGTCTCCGCTCAGGCCGCGCATCTCGGCATAGTCATCGGCGTCTCCTGCTTCTCCGTGGAGGGGCTCGCGGAGGTGGATAAGGGCGAGTTCGAGAGGCTCGTGGAGGCCATCCGGGGAAGGCTGGCCGCGAGGGTTGGGTCCGCGGACGCGCTGAGAAACGACCCTGTCGCCAGGGCCTACAGAGACTTCTACTGGAGAATAGGCATTGATCCCACGAAGACACGGCCCTCCGGCGAGGCCCTCGCGAGGAGGGTGCTCCTGGGAAAAGGTCTACCGCAGATACACCCTGTCGTCGATGCCGGGAACCTTGCCAGCGCGGAAACCCTCGTGCCCGTGGGGCTCTACGACGCGGACGTGCTGCCGGGGGATGCCGTCCTGACGGTGAGCAGGGGAGGGGAGCGCTTCCTCCCCATAGGCGGTGAGGAGGAGCTCCTGCCGCCCGGCATTCCCGTGCTGCTCTCGGAGGGGGTTGTGGTGCACGTGTACCCTCACAGGGACTCCAGGCTGACCGCGGTGCGCCCCGGGACCCGGAGGGTTCTGGCGATCGCCGCGGGCGTTCCAGGGGTGGGGGGTGACGAGCTCCTGGGAGTACTCCGTAGGATCTTCGAGTACCTCGAGAGGCTGCGCGTGGAGTACAGGATCCTCCAGGACCCCGTGCTCGTGAGCTACTCCCTTTGACTACCACCAGCGCGGCTTCCTGGTAACAACAGGCCCTCTCACTGGTACCTCCGCCCCGCACTTGGGGCACTTCCTGCCCTCCGCGAGGCGCGACTCAACGAGGATGGGGCCGTAGCGCTTGAGCAGCAGCTCCCCGCAGCTGGGGCAGTAGGTGTTCTCGTAGGGGTGGCCGGGGACGTTGCCTATGTACGGGAAGAGAACCCCCTCCCTCCTCGCGAGCTCGTAGGCTCGCTCAAGCTTCTCGACGGGTGTGGGGGGCTCGTGGTACCTGTAGGCGGGGTAGTAGCGGGTGAAGTGTCTGGGGACCTCCGGCCCCAGCTCCTTCAGGTGGCGCTCCACGGTCTCGCGGATGAGGTCGTCGGAGTCCGTAGCCCCTGTCACCACCAGGTACACGACCTCGACGTGCACACCCATCGCCTTGGCCTCTCGGGCGTTCCTCCACACGACGTCCGCCCTCGCGTTGTTGAAGCGCCTGTACTCCGCCTCGCCCCCCTTCACGTCGACCTTCAGGCCGTCGAGCCCTGCCTCGCGGAGCGCCTTGAGGGCCTCCAGGGTCATGTACCCATTGCTCACGTAGGTGGTGTAGAGGCCGCGCCTCTTCGCCTCCCTGAAGGCCTCCACGCTGTACTCGAACAGGAGCGTGGGCTCGTTGAAGGACACGCAGATGCCCTCGTCGCCCTGCCTCACGGCGAGCT